>Ga0233426_10000231_pt1 | contig 63628 bp, 70 predicted proteins | sample SI_118_April2016_6_FD_179875 | JGI IMG/M metagenome (GOLD analysis project Ga0233426, IMG submission 179875) | Seawater microbial communities from Saanich Inlet, British Columbia, Canada - SI_118_April2016_10_MG | ecosystem: Environmental > Aquatic > Marine > Inlet | place: Canada: British... | reverse complement strand
TTCTTAATTGGTAATCCGTGTAGAATTGAGTAGGCTTCGCCGACAGGCCCCGCTGTTGGGGCATAATTTCTGGGAGGAAATCATGAAACTAGGTATGAAAACCCTTGTTATGACCGCTTTGGCGGCCAGCTTTGCCACGGAATCAATGGCAGAAGAGTGGAATGTATCCGTTTGGGGCAAGCGCCGCGCGTTTACAGAGCATGTTGAGAAATTGGCTGAATTGGTGTCTGCAAAGACCAACGGCGAGTTCACGATGAACGTGTCTTATGGCGGTTTGTCCAAGAATAAAGAAAACTTGGATGGTATTTCCATCGGCGCGTTTGAAATGGCGCAGTTTTGTGCGGGCTATCACCGCGATAAAAACCGTGTTGTGACGGTTTTGGAATTGCCATTCTTGGGTGTTGAAAACCTCGCGCAAGAAGTTGCGGTTTCTAAGGCGGTTTATGCGCATCCAGCTGCTGCCGAGGAAATGGCGCAGTGGAATGCAAAGCTGGTGATGACCTCACCAATGCCGCAGTACAATCTGGTTGGTACAGGCGAGCCGCGCGACACATTGGCGAAAATGGAAGGTATGCGCGTTCGTGCTACTGGTGGTTTGGGCAAAGCGTTTGCCGCTGTTGGCGGTGTTCCGACATCCGTGACAGCGACAGAAGCGTATCAAGCGATGGAAGGCAATCTGGTTGATACAGTTGCGTTCGCACAGCACGCGCATTTGGCGTATGGCACGATCAATCGCGCTGACTGGTGGACCGCTAACTTGAACCCAGGCACAGTGAATTGCCCAGTGGTTGTGAACATCGACGCCTATGAAGGCTTGTCGGATGCGCACCGCGCCGCGTTTGACAGCTCCATTGATGAATCGCTTGATCACTATCTTGCCAACTATGGCGAGTTGCTGAAAAAGTGGGACGCTGTTTTGGAAGAAAAAGGCGTCGCAAAGGTTGAGCTGGCTGAAAGCGAAATCGCTGCATTCCGTGCCAAAGCTGCTGATCCGATCCGCGATGCATGGATCAAAGACATGGAAGCCCAAGGCCTGCCAGGCCAAGAGCTGTATGATCTGGTTGTAAAGACGTTGGCTGAGGCCAAAGCGTCTAACTAAACTAAATACTGGGTCGCCTTTCGGGGCGGCCCTTTTCAATTTCCGGGGGGGGGGAAATCGCATGGCAGGCTCCGCAGCAGTTCTGGAAGATTCCAGTCTATTAAGTCGTTTGGATCGGATGTTATTGCCGATTGAACGGGTCTGCGCGTTGATCAGCGGCTTTGCCATTTTCTCGCTTATGTTTTTGGCCGCAATATCTGTGTTTGGGCGCAAGTTTTTTGCCAGCCCGCTGGCGGGTTACGTCGATTTTATCGAAGTGGCGATGCCGATCATCGCCATTATGGGTATTTCTTATGTGCAACGTGACGGGACACATATTCGTATGGATATGCTGGTGTCTGCGCTGCGTGGGCGGATGCTGTGGCTGTTCGAATTGGTGTCGGTTTTGTTGATGTTGGTGTTGATGGGGTTTCTGACATGGGGCGCTTGGGAGCATTTTGATCGTGCGTTTGATTGTGCGCGGCCCCTATGTTCGAGCGACAGTACCACCGATATTTACATTCCTTGGTGGCCGAGCAAATTGGTTGTTCCCATTGCGTTTGGCGTGCTGGTGGCGCGCTTGCTGTTGCAGGCGGCAGGGTACGGACGGGCGTTCATTTACGGGTTGGAAAACCCCGTGGCGGTGCCGTTGAATTTATCCGTGGCAGAACAAGCCGCCATTGAAGCCGCCGCCGTGCAGGGAGACGACTGATGGAACCGATTACAATTGGTTTGTGGGTGTCCGCAGGGATGCTCGCGATGGTTTTGCTGGGTATGCGGGTTGCATTTGCGGCGGGTTTGGCGGGGTTCATCGGGATATTCTGGTTCTTTTGGGACAAGTTCGATTATGCCGCTGACAAGATCATTTACTGGAATGAACGGCGCGAAGTTTGGGATGGTGCGCTGGGCCGTGCGATGCAAATTGCGGGCTCTGTTCCCCAATCAAAGGTTAGCGCAAATGTTCTGAGCCTGATCCCCGTGTTCATTTTGATCGGCTATCTGGCCTATCACGCCAAGATGACAACGGCGCTGTTTGAGGCGTGCAAACGCTGGGTTGGTTGGGTTCCAGGTGGCCTTGCGGTTTCGACAGTATTCGCGACCGCGGGTTTTGCGGCGGTGTCTGGTGCATCCGTTGCAACGGCGGCGGTTTTTGCGCGGATCGCAATCCCAGAGATGCTCAAGGTTGGGTACAACAAACAGTTCGCGGCGGGTGTTGTGGCGGCGGGTGGCACGCTTGCCTCGCTTATTCCGCCCTCTGCTATTTTGGTGATTTACGCGATTATCGTGGAACAAAACGTCGGCACTTTGTTGTTGGCTGGCTTTGTGCCGGGCGCATTTTCTGCGATTGTTTACGCGGGCATTATAATTGGTATGGCTGTGGTGTTTAAAACGGTTGGCCCGCCCGTGGGCGGATACAGTTGGAAGCAGCGGTTTGAAAGCCTGCCCCCTGCGCTGCCGATTGTAGCCGTTGTCGTGATCCTGATTTTCTTTGTCTACAATCCGTTTGGCGATGCCTGGGGCACCCCGACGGAGGGCGGCGCGATTGGCGCGTTGATCGTGTTCTTGATGGCGATGTACAAGGGGATGAAGTGGAAGCAGCTGAAAGAGGCGCTGCTGGAAACGGCTAAGCTGACGGTGATGATTTTCACGATCATTTGGGGTGTTTTGATCTACGTGCGCTTCCTTGGATTTGCGAAACTTCCTGATGCGTTTTCCGATTGGATTACCTCGTTGGATATGTCGCCGATGCTGATCCTGATTTGTATCCTGCTGGCCTATGCGGTGCTTGGCATGTTCATGGATGCGATTGGGATGCTGTTGCTGACGCTGCCAATCACGTACCCCGCAGTAATGGCGCTGAATGGCGGCGAGAGCGTGCTGGCAGCTGACAGTGCCTTTGGCATGTCGGGGACGATGTGTGGCATCTGGTTCGGGATTTTGGTGGTGAAAATGGCGGAGTTTTGTTTGATTACGCCGCCCATCGGGCTGAACTGTTTTGTGGTTGCGGGCGTACGCGATGATTTGACGGTGCAAGACGTGTTCAAAGGCGTGACACCGTTCTTTATCGCGGATGGCATCACGATTGGCTTGCTGGTGGCATTCCCAGCGATTGTGCTGTGGTTGCCGTCACTGGCAACTTAAAGGGGTGCGCTGGGTAGTGGGTGTCTGCTTTGAGAGCCATAACCGAAGTCTTACTGCGCAACGAAGCGCGGTTTCACGGAGCGCATGATATTGCCCTGAGTTTGCGGCCCAAAGTTGCTTCTCGAGATTAAACTAACTGCTGCAATGTGGTTCCTGCAGTGTGGGCAGGGAGCTGCCGCTCTGTCGAAACGTGAGACCTAATATTGATCGCTGATACCAATTCGCGGCAAGGGAGTTTTGTCCGAATGGATGGACATACTTCCAACCTTGAAAATGTTACTCGCTTATTTTCTAGGGCCTATCTTAATTCTTCTTACGGTAAGAAAAATCGTGATCGAGTATCGGGAAACCATAAAAATATTAGCAGCATTGATGTTTGAAATTTTGTTATGTTATAAAGTAATAAATTAGGAATACACGCATGCGTAAACGAAACACGGATCGGCAAAGTGAAATTATGGGCCTGTTACTGGCCAACGGAAAGCCGATGTCAGCTTATCAAATTTTGACGGCTCTTCAGGCAAGTGAACCTGAAATCGCACCCCCAACGGTGTATCGAACGCTAAGTGCGCTGACAGATCAGGGTCGCGCACATCGGTTGGAATCAGCAAAGGCTTTTGTGCCATGTACTTGTGATCACGCTGACAGTGTTTCTGTTTTGGCAATTTGCGCAGATTGCGGTTCGGTGGATGAACATGACGGCGGTAAAGTTGCTGCAAAGCTTACGCCACTTGTGGCTGCGTCTGGGTTCAAACCTAAACGCCATGTGGTCGAAATACACGGACTTTGCCGAAGCTGTGGCGCATAATTCTTCTCTCATTAACTAGATTAAGGATCAAACAATGAAATGTATTCTACCTGTCGCGCTCGTTCTGTCTTCCACGGCTGCATTTGGCGAAGAAACCCGCCAGTTGGATGCCCATGAACATGGTGTGGGCACTTTAAACATCGCGCTTGAAGGTAACACGGTTGCGATGGAGTTTCTCGCACCAGGCGCAGATATTGTCGGGTTTGAGTATGCTGCTCAATCTGCAGAGGATCGCACGGCTGTCGAAAATGCGGTCGCCACTTTGGCGCGTCCTGCAGATCTTTTTGTTTTGCCCAAAGGCGCGGAATGTACTGTCACGCAAGCCAGCGCAGCACTGGAAAGCGAAGAAGAGCACGACGCGCATGATGACCATGCAAAGCATGAAGATGACCACGAAGATCATGCCGAAGATAAACATGATGATGAGCACGAAGAGCACGCCAAACACGATGACGATGACCATTACGAACATGCGGAAGAGGCAGGCCACACGGAGTTTCATGCCGAGTATCAACTGACCTGCGCAAAACCGGATGCGATTACTGAGATCACATTCGCCTATTTTGACGTGTTCAAAAATGCACTTGAGGTAGAGGTGCAGATCGCCACCGCATCAGGGGCTAAGGCGTTCGAAGTTGAACGCGATGCGCCCGTTCTTGATCTGCGTGGATTGTATTAAAAGTGACGGCACCTGACCCAATCCTTCAACTGGGAAAGGTTCGCTTCCGCTGGTCGGGGCGCGCAGGGTTTTCCGTGGCTGTGGATCAATTCACAGTGAAACCGCAGGAAAAAGTTCTGCTGCTTGGTGAAAGCGGATCGGGAAAATCCACGCTTTTGTCGCTGATTTGCGGCACAGTTTTGGCGCAAGAAGGAACTGTAAATGTGGCTGGCACCAATCTGGCAACCCTGAGCGGGGGGCAAAGGGATCGCTTTCGTGCGGAGACCATTGGTGTTATTTTTCAGCAATTCAACCTGCTGCCTTTTGGCTCTGTCACCGACAATATCCTGCTGCCCCTTCAGTTCGCACCACAGCGACGCAAACGCGTCGACGCCCCAAATGAGGAGGCCAAACGCCTGTGTGAACAACTTGGGCTACCGTCCAGTTTGCTGACAGAACGGGCTGCAACGCTGAGCGTCGGGCAACAACAACGTGTAGCCGTGGCGCGTGCTTTGATTGGGGATCCGCCGCTTATTTTGGCGGATGAACCCACGTCTTCGCTTGATGCGGGCAGTCAGGCCAATTTCCTTGATCTGATGTTCAAACAGGTGGATGCCAATGGCGTAGCTGTCATGATGGTCAGCCATGATCCACGATTGGCAGACCGCTTTGATCGCGTCATCGAAATGAAAGACATCGCCCGATCCGAAAGGGAACCCGCATGATCCTGCGTCTGTCCTTTGCCTCGCTGATGGCGCGGGCGTTGACGGTCAGCATGACCATCCTCGCCATCGCTCTTTCTGTGGCGCTCTATCTGGGGGTTGAGAAAATCCGCACGGGCGCAAAGGCCAGCTTTGCTGACACGATTTCAGGGACGGATCTGATCGTTGGTGCGCGATCAGGTTCGGTGCAACTGCTGCTGTATTCTGTATTCCGCATCGGCAATGCCACCAACAACGTGACTTGGCAAAGCTACCAAGGCATCGCCGCACGCAAGGACGTGGATTGGATTGTTCCCATTTCGCTCGGCGATAGTCATCGACAATTTCGCGTTATGGGGACGAGTCCTGCGTTTTTTGAACATTACAAATACCGCCAGGGACGCTCGCTTGCGTTTGAGCAAGGCGAACCCCTGTCAGACCTGTTTGACACGGTGATCGGTGCGGACGTGGCCAAAACGCTGGGCTATTCGGTCGGTGATCCGATTGTGGTCGCGCACGGGCTTGCGTCATTTGCCGAACATAAGGATCAACCGTTTCGCGTTTCGGGCATTCTGGAAAAAACGGGAACGCCTGTGGATCGCACGGTGATTGTCAGCCTTGAGGGGATCGAAGCCATTCATGTGGATTGGCAAAGCGGTGCGCAGAAACCTGGTGATCCCACGCCTGTGGAAAAAGTGCGCCAAATGGATTTGAAGCCCAAGGCCATCACGGCTGCACTTGTTGGCGTATCAAGCCCGCTCAAGACCTTTAGCTTGCAACGCGCCATTAACGAATACGCACAAGAGCCGCTTCTTGCGATCTTGCCGGGCGTTGCTTTGCAAGAGTTGTGGGGGATCGTTGGGATTGCAGAAACCGCGCTGCTGGCTGTATCAGTCATGGTCATCGTTACTGCGCTGATCGGCATGATGGCCACGATCTTTTCGAGCCTGAATGAACGCCGCCGCGAAATGGCCATTTACCGTGCAATGGGGGCCAAACCGTCGACCATTTTTGGGCTGTTGATCTTAGAGGCCATCCTTATGGGGGCCATTGGCGCTGTTCTGGGCTTGCTGTTCCTTTATATCGGTTTGTTTGTGTCCCAACCGATACTCGACGCGGCCTTTGGCTTGTGGGTGCCGATTGATGCTCCGAGCCTGCGTGAGGCGATTGTTTTGGTGGCGGTTATTGCCGCTAGCGCAATTGTGAGCTTGGTTCCGGCACTGCGTGCCTATCAACTGTCGCTTGCGGATGGTATGACGGTGAAAACGTAATATGGAAAAGGCCGCGCAATGTTAACACGTCGATTAACCCTTTCTCTTTTGTCTGCAAGCGCGATTGCACCAGGGTCGGCCTTTGCGAAAACTCCTAAAGTCCTGTCTTGGGACGATCTTATTCCTCAAGGCGTGCCATACGGTGAGATCATCGGGCAGGGTGAAATGGACGTCGCCACGGACCAATGGTCGCCGATTTTTGATGAAAATGCGTCCAAGCTGAACGAAGAGCTGAATGGTGCTTTGGTCAAAATTCCAGGTTTTATCATTCCGATTGAGCAAAGCTCAAAGGGTGTGACGCAATTCATGCTGGTTCCTTATGTGGGGGCCTGCATCCACACGCCGCCACCGCCGGCCAATCAACTGGTTCTTGTGGACGCGAAAAAACCGTGGCCGAATGACAAGCTGTGGGATGCAGTTTGGGTGTCAGGTACATTGCGAACGCAGTTGCAATCCACCGATCTTGGCGAAACGGGCTATGCTTTGCGCGCGAGCGCGATGGAAGTGTATGAATGGTAGGTCGCGTATTTCACCGACGCACCGTGCTTGCTGGCTTAGCTTGTGCCACGACGCTGCCCTCGGCCGGTTTTGCGGATGAGGTGACGGACCTTGAATGGTCTGATCTGCTGCCAGAAGAGGAACTTGTTGTTCCACGGGCCTTGGCAGGTTTGATTGATCACGACTCCGAACCGCTATCGAGCCAGCAACCTGCATCCACGGGGCGGCGCAATGACTGGAATGGTAAAATTGTCCGCCTGCCTGGCTTTGTTGTTCCAATTGACCAAAGCAGCGCCGGAGTGACTGCGTTTATCCTAGTCCCTTATGTAGGGGCGTGTGTGCATGTTCCACCACCACCTGCAAATCAGCTGGTTTTCGTGACAACGGAAAAACCTTATCCACTGGCTGGTCTGTTCGAGGCGGTAAATGTAACGGGAATGTTTGGTACGGCGTCCACCTATACGCAGATCGCACAAATCGGCTATGCACTGTCTGCCGATGAAATCGCGCCTTTTAAGGTATAACGCGGACGTCTTAAGCGCCGCGAATTTCAGAAATTAAAGTTTCTGCCAGCCGATCCACAAGGCTTTGTTCGACTTCCTTTAAAACACCAGAAACCCGAGTGTGCAGCGCATGTTCCACTGAACACGCGGCGGCATCACTGCTTTCATCACTGGCGACCAGACGTTCATCAAGTGCTAGATACACATCCGCGAGCGTGATCTGATCTGGCAAACGGGCCAAACGCCATCCCCCAGCGTGTCCCTTTTCTGACGTTAGTAATCCAGCCTCGCGCAGTCGCCCTAACACCCGCCGCACGACCACAGGGTTCGTGCCTGCATGTCCAGCGATGTCCGCAGAGGTGCGCGTTTTCGATGGGTCAACCGCCATATGGCTAAGGGTATGGAGCGCAAGAGACAGGCGACTGTTTCGTTTCAAGGTGGTTCTCCGCCAATTTTTTGAAACACGTAACATTTACTGTTGCGTGTTTTTAGTAACTTTGTTAGTTGCGTGATAACACCTTTCCAACTTTTAGGCGATCACATGTCTTCACACTCTTTTCGCAACATAGGTCAAACCAGCCTGCGCGGCAAACGCCGTGTTGGCGATCCAATGAAGGATTATGACGCGCTGCCTGCTCCTTTGCGCAATTGGCTTGGGCAAGCGGCTTTGCCGTGGTCCCCCGCATCTGCGCGACGCGTTTGGAAAAAGGCGCAGACCAAGGGCCTTAGCATTGAAGAAACCCTTTCTTCCCTGTCCCACGCCGAAACCAAAACACTGCAGCGCGATAAATTCGCTACCCGCCCCATTCAAAACTCACCTGCTTAAAGGAACACCCATGTCATTCATGTCAAAAATTGCCGTTGCCGCGCTGGTCGCGCTTAGCCCTGCATTGCCTGCTTTGGCGCAAGAGGGCAGCCTGACCATTGCAATCGGCTTTGGCCCAACAGCTGAGATTCCAGACCCGCGCGCAGGATACAACGGGTGGATGTCAAACCAAACAGGGGTAACCGAGACCTTGATGGGCATTGATTACGAGATGAAGTTATACCCTCGATTGGCGGAACGGATCGACCAATCCGCGCCCACCAGTTGGCGGGTTACCTTGCGCGAAGGCGTAGAGTTCCATGATGGTACGCCTTTGACAGCACAAGCGGTGGTGGATGCCGTCGCTGCGATTTCTGATGAAGGGTCTACGGGGCACAATGCCCGTGTTGCAAAGCTGCTTGATCTGGCGTCCATTTCTACTGATGGTGACAGCGTCGTGGTGTTCGAAACAAACAGCCCAAACGCAGCGTTCCCTTGGGCCTTATCCGAGCCCCCCATTGCGATTCTTGGGGCGCCGTCTGGTGCGTTTCCAATCAACGCTACGGGGCCTTTCATCTTTCGCAAGGCTATTCCCGAACAGCTTTATCGTGTCGAAGCAAACTCCGATTACCGCCTTGGTGCACCTGCTTTGAAAGAAGTTCAAGTCATCGCGATCCCAGATCCGGGTGCTGCTGCATTGGCATTTGAGGCGGGGGATGTGGATATGGTGATAAACTATCCAGAAACAGATTTCGAACGCATCCAAGAAACGGGTGCGCTTGGCTTTTCGGCGCCAACGGCACGTCTGTATTTTTACACTGTGAATGCAAGTAACGGGCCAATGGCCAACCCGTTGATCCGGCGCGCGGTGTCTGCCGCCATTGATCGCGCTGGCATTGTTCAAGCGGCACTTTCGGGCGTGGGCGGCGTGCCTGCTGACACGGTTTTTCCCGCAGGCACAGGCTGGGCCGCGGATATCGCACCGACCTATGATCCTGTCAAAGCCGAACAATTGCTGGCAGAAGCTGGTGCAACCAAAGAAGGCGGCACTTGGATGTTGGATGGCGCGCCGCTGGAAATTGATATCGTGACCTATTCGTCCCGCGCCGCCTTGTCGCCAACCGCAGAATTGACCCAAGCGTTTCTGCAGGCCATTGGCGTAAAAGCAAACGTGCGTGTGGGCGAATACGGGGCCAGCAACGATGCGATCAAAGAGGGCACTGCCGATCTGTTTTTGCAGGCGTGGGTGACAACACCGCAAGGCGATCCGGGCGCAGTTTTAGAAGCATTGTTGAAATCCACAGGTGGATCGAATGCAGGTGGTTACAATAGTCCCCAATTGGATCAACTACTAGCAGACGGACGTACGACCTTTGATCAAATGGGGCGCAAAGCGATCTATGATCGTGTTCAGCAAATCATCGCATCTGATGCAGCCATGATCCCCGTCTTTCACGTCAGTCAAATCAACGTCGCAAAAGCAGGATTGACGGGGTATGCCGTTCATCCCACCGAGACATATTGGATCACACACATGACTGCCTTTAAAGAATGACAATCTGGGCAACGGGCCTGAGCGCAGAGCGTTCGGGGCGCACCATATTACATTCCACAGATGTGGTGATTAGATCTGGCGAACGGGTTGGGCTTGTTGGTGCTTCGGGGTCGGGTAAATCAACGCTTGGCCATGCTTTGATCGACACTTTGCAAGCGCAAGGCCAAAGCGTCGCCCATGTCCCCCAAAGCCCTGATGAAGCGCTCGATCCTTTGCGATCTTTGGCGTTTCATTGGGCCGAGGCAGAGCGCGCGTTGGGCATGAAGCCAGACCCAACACGACAGGCCGAACTTTTTACGGCGTTGCGTATCGAAGGGGGCAATCTTCGCAAACGTCCTTGGGGGTGGAGTCGGGGAATGCAGCAGCGTTTTGTTATTGCCATGGCCTTGATCGGGGCACCTGATTTGTTGGTGATGGATGAACCGACATCCGCACTTGATCCTATTGTGGCGGCAGGGACGATGGACCTGCTCGACCGTTATTTGCAGGATCGCCAAACCGCGCTGTTGTTGGTTACGCACGACCTTGGCCTTGCCGCTCGGCGGGTGTCGCGCTTGATGGTGATGGAAGATGGTCGCATTGTTGAAGATGCGCCGACACATCAGGTGTTGTCTGCCCCAGAAACCCGCGCCGCCAAATCGCTATGCGCGCATCGCAATTGGCTAGAACTGCCATGTTGAACGTCGATGGGGTTTGTGTGAAACGCGGGGGGAAGCCGACGCTGCAGGGCGTTTCAATGTCCATTGCACCCAGCCGAACCTTGGCCGTTGTTGGCGAAAGCGGCGCGGGAAAATCCACGCTTATCGGTGCGATTCTTGGGATGATCCCGTGCGCCGCTGGCACCATTACATGGAACGACGCGCCCGTGCGTCGCTGCAAACCCGCGCTTGTGATGCAAGAACCCCGCAGCGCTTTTAATCCGCGTCTTTGCTTGCGTCGTTCTGTGATGGAACCGCTGGTTGCCCAAGGAATTGCAGTTGATGCCGCCCATTTGGCGGCGTTATGCCAAGGTTTGGAAATTTCTGCTGATTTGTTGGATCGTCGCCCCTCGCAGGTGTCCATAGGTCAGGCCCAACGGGTAGGGATCTTGCGGGCACTTATCGCGTCACCGCCGTTGGTTTTGTTTGATGAACCCTTGTCCGCACTTGATGCCGTTACCCAAAAGCATACCGCGCGCCTGATCGCAGACTTACAGCAGAATGTGGGTTTTGCGGCGCTGATCGTTACCCATGATCTGGGCTATGCTGCTGCTTTTGCCGATGACATTGCGGTTCTGCGGGCAGGCCGCATTGAAGAGCTGACCACGGCGCAAGATTTTGTCACAGCTCCGCAATCCGCATACGGTCATACCCTTCGCGATGCCGCCTTTGCTCTTGGCGCGTTGGAGCAGGTCGCGTGATCCGCGTTCTCGCCAGCCTGTGCTTGCGGGCCGTAGTGGTATTAACAGGCGCCGCATTGGCGACCTTCGCGCTTTTGTGGCATGCGCCGGGCGATCCTGCTTTGGCCATCGCATTAGCCCGTTACGATTCCTTGGTGCCGGCCGACGTGGTTGATCAAATCCGCGTCGAAGCGGGCATAGACGCAGGTTTTTGGACCGCGTTCCAAGCTTGGCTATCGCCCCTTTTGACAGGGGATTTCGGACAGTCATCGGTGACGGGGCGCGATGTTTGGCCCGAACTTATGACAGCCTTGTCCTACACCGTCCCCCTCGCGCTCGCAGGGTTGCTGATCGGCATCACGTTATCCGTGCCGCTTGCGCTGCTGGCCACGCGCAAAGCTGGCAGTTGGCTAGATCGGTTTGCGGTGGGGCTAGCCTCGCTTGGTGCTGCAATACCAGCTTATTGGCTCGGTCTTTTGCTGATCCTTTTGTTCGCGGTTCAACTCGGTTGGCTGCCTGCAATGGGCGCGCGCACTTCGGCGCATTTGATTTTACCTGCTTTGACCCTTGGGCTCGGCGTTGCGGCATCGCTCACACGGATCCTGCGGTCAGGTATTCTAGAGGCACGCGGCCAATCGTTTCTGCCAGCTTTGCGCCGTCGCGGGGTCGCAGCCCGCGATATTGAACGACACCACGTCGCCCCGCATGCGGCCATTCCCGTCCTTACGGTCTTTGGTCTGGAGTTGGCTTTCCTTCTGGAAGGTGCGGTCATAGTTGAGGTGATTTTCGCACGACCGGGCCTTGGGAGTTTTCTTGTCGATGCCATCGAGGCGCGCGATTTCCCCAAGGTGCAAGCCGTCGTCATCTTAGCCGCGGTCTTATTTGTTGTGGTCAATCTGCTGATCGACCTTGTCTACCGTGGGCTTGATCCACGGATCGGAGAGCGTGATGCGTAGCATTTTCATCCTTATGTCTGCCCTGATCATGCTTGCTATTTGTGGTCCGATGTTCGCGCCCCATGATCCGACACAAATTAACATCCCAAACCGTCTGAGCCCGCCAAGTGCTGAATGGTTGCTTGGCACCGATGCGCTTGGTCGTGACATTCTTTCGCGCCTTTTGCATGGCGCGCGCTGGTCCCTTGGGTTGGCATTCTTCATCTCGATCATTGGTTTGTGCATCGGCACAATCGCAGGGTTGCTAGCCGCCTTGGGCGGAAGATTTGTCGATTGGGTCGTGATGCGCACAACCGACACCTTCCTCGCTTTTCCAGACCTTGTGGCCGCTGTCGTTATTGCGGGTGTCTTGGGCGCTGGCACAGGCAGTTTGATCTTTGCACTGACAGTAACAGGTTGGATGCGGTATGCGCGGGTGGCGCGCGGCATCGGGTTATCGCTGCAAACGCGTGGCTACGTCATGCAGGCGCAGCTCGTCGGTCTGTCGCCTTTGTCCATCGCCCGCTGGCATTATCTGCCATCGCTTCTGCCTTCCCTCACGGTGGTTTGGACAGGGATGTTCGCCCGTGCCATTCTTGGGATTTCCGCGCTTGGGTTTCTTGGGTTTGGGGTGCAACCGCCGATGCCAGAATGGGGCACGATGTTGCTTGATGCACGAATACACATGCGCTCTACGCCGCTGCAAATGATTTGGCCGGGCCTTGCTGTGGTGACCTGTGTCCTAGCCACAACCTGACAGGCGACGCCTTGCGCGATGCTGTGGCGGCAGAAGATTACCCTGAATAAAAACCGATGATTGCTTCAATCTCGGCAGCGGTTTGCGCTGCATACGCAGATTATGAAAGGCGGACATACGTCCTTACTTCAGCGCGTTGCCAAATATGGCGCGATCAAAATCTTCTTGGCCGCGTTTTAGGCGGCGGTCTGATACTTTCAATCCGTCGCGGATTTGTGCGTCTGAGGTCAGTTTTGGGTAATCGAGGTCTTCTTGGCTAAGCAAGATGATGCGTGCGCCGTGGGAGCCGTCAAAGCGGTAGATGTTCATTTTTGGCCAGTTGGTGTGGCCGCCATCAAACAGGGCTTGGGCTTCTTCTACAAAGTTGTGGCACTGGTAGTTTTCCATCAAAACGACGTGCTTATTGCTTTGGTTGATCATGTTGGCGAAGGCGACGAAATGGCTGACGGCGGTGTGGATGTGCATCAACACGGCTTGCGAATAGACGAGGTCTACTTTGGGCCAGTTGTTAGAAAACGGCATCGTCAAATCTTGGAGGATTGCGCGATCTGCCAATTGCGGGTGGCGTTGTTTAAGGAGGGCAAGCTGGCCCTCAGAACGATCACCGCCGCTGAACACGATTTCAGGGAACAGTGCGGAACCGTTGCCAAGGTGGTCACCGCCGCCGCAGCCTGCTTCGTGCACAGAGGCGGGTTGAAGTTGGCCGATAAGTTCAAAAATCGCGAGCGCATTTTCGTGCAGGGGGGGATTGCCCGTTGTCACGGTGCCAGTGGCGGCATCAAAGGCTAACTCGCCTTGGCCTGCGATCATTTGGTGGTCTTTGCCGATCTTATCGAGCTGGCGCGCATAAGACGATGCAGTGTAGGTGTCCCAGTCAAAATCATCATCGTAGAATTTGCGCGATTTGTAGAACAGACGATCAAGTAAAGACATTAACAACACTCCAAGCAACTTTACTTGGCTTTAGTCTGTGCGGTTGTATGAAACAAGATTTTTGTTTGCCAACGGGGCGTGCGTTGTTAGCGGACAACACGTTGTAGGGTCAGGTGGCCGACTTCCTTGGAAATCGACTGATTGCTTTTCCACACGACGCTGTTGGCACGTTCGACCCAATAGTTGTTCTGAAACGCGCGTCCGTCGCGGCGGCACAGTTCTGCGAATTGGCGCACGGTGTGGGTTTTGCCAAATATTTCGAGGATTTCGTCCTGTTCAAGCGGGGCCATGGCGCATTTGTATTCAAAGGTCGCAAGCGTGCTCTCTCCTGTGAGGTGGCGCTGGGTTTTGGTGTAGGTTTTTGGAAAGCTGCCTTGGAACAGGGTTTTAGGGTTCACTGATAAGTCTTGTGCGATCAGATCGACAAGCAGACCGCGCGTTGCGGTGACGATGCCGCCATGCAGGGTGACTGTTGCTTGATCCGCGCCCATGAACGTGCGGAATGGGCCGTTCTTGGCCAGTTCAACCGTTGCAACACCCGTACCAAAACGCGGAATTGAAACAAACACCACGGGGCGGCCAAGGGCCTGCATCTGTTCGCGGGTCACTTGGGGGGCTTTCTTGGCGGCACCTGCGGTTTCAACGTCGCCCTTTTTCAGGCGTGCCTGCGCCATTGCCAATGCGATTTTACCAAGCCCTGGTTGGGTGTTCTTTTCGGATGAACAGGCGGCAAGGCCCAAGCACAGGGCCGCTGCCAAGATTTTGCGGGCCTGCAGCATTAGCGCCAGAACCGCGCCCAGTTCGCCTCTAGTCCTGGGCGTTGGTATTCGCTGACAAGACCATAAAGACGGTTGTCGACCTTCAAACGTGCACCGCCATCGCGGGCTTCGGTGTTCATGTCGATAGCATAGGTTTTACGCGTTGGCGTGCCGATCCCCCAGCTGAGCGGGACAGACAGGCGCAGGCCTTTGGTAAAGCTGCCCTCGCCAAAAGCGGCCGAGTTTGCATCGGTGACGGTTGCATAAGCGCCCATGCGCCAGCCATTTGCAAACGTACGATCCACAGACAGGGTCGCGCCCCAATCGCGCGCAAGGTAACGGCCAACATCAAGCTGGGCCGTCAGCCCGCGATTTACCGCCCAATAGGCAGACACGTGGCCCGTTACAACATCGTAGTTGCGAAACCCAAACAGCTGATCAAAGTCGCGTTGCTTGACGTAGTTCACATCAACGCCGAGGCCCCAGCTTTGGTTGGCGGGTTGCCACAATAATTCAGTTGAGACACCGCCAAACATGCTTTCGAGGTAACCAACGGACACGCGGCCGTAAAAATCTGGGCTCGGTTTAAACATGTAATCAGCTGTGAGGCGTTCCAGCGAGGTTTTGCCTTGGCGTTTGTACAAGGCCCGATCGGTGCGCACGCGGGGCAGGCCCGATGGCGGCGGTGTTTCGTCCTGTTGGTTGCCAAACACACGTTGCGTCACCGAGCCCGAAAGTGAAAAGCCCGGCGAAATGGCGTAATCTGCACTGGCGCGAAGACCGCCACTGGCACGCACGGGGCCAGAGCCGTCAAACAGCGAGATCGACACGTAGGGTGCGATGGTCCAGCTGAAGTTGGGGTACAGGCCTGATTGGTATTCGCCGCCTTCTGGCAGGGCAAAGGCGCTGCGAATTTGGGACGCGGCCAGTATTTTTTCGGTGCCCATGGCATCATTTTCAAGGCGTTCCAGATCGGAGCGGCGAATGACAACGGAGGAGGCTGGAATGCCGTTCACGACGGGGGTGATGATGAATTCTTCGACCGAATGGGGCAAAACCAGCGCCATTGAGCGGGCCGCGCGACCAATCGCTTGGGACGAGGCGTTAAAGGTGTTGTTGCGGATGCGCAATTCTGCGGATCGACCTGTGACGGACAGCGCTTCTACGCCAAGGCCCTGTTCTTTTAGGACAGCCGCGAATTGAGTGCGTGCGGTTGCATTAAAGCTGGATTGGTTTGCCCAATCTGTGTTGGTCGAATAATTGGCGGGGCGTGCGATCACTGGTACGGGCGCGCGTTCGAGCGATCCTGCGGAGGGCGGGCGTTTGGGGTTGATTGCTGTTGAAAAGCGTAAACCGACCTCGGAGCCGTGCAGATAGTACAGGCCAAAACTGATGGCGTCGCGGCGTTTGTATTCAATGCCGAAATTGAACGGGCTTTTGCGTTTAATCGCGCCTGCTGCCACTTCGCGGGTGTATTTGTCGGATGAATATTCGGCCTTGAACGTCATGCCTTTGATCGGTGTTTGCCATTCAGCACCGCCGAAAAAGCCGACAGGGCCATTGAACCACTGTTTTACCGTTGGAACGCCGCCCTGTGCGTTGGCACCAACGCGCAGCGTGTTTGACCCGCTAAGACGCCCCCAACCCAAACCGCCCGTTAGGCGCAGGCTTGGATGCACTTTTTTGGTGGCCACGAGGTATTCTGCGCCATAGGCACCTTGGCCCATGAAATCACGCAGACCAACCGCGACGCCAGGAAGGGTGTCGGTTTCTTCGAATAGTTGGAATTGAACATCAAAGCCTCGATCATTGTCATTGCCTGCGATTGTCCAGCGGTTGAGTTCGGAATAGCGAAAAGAGGCGGACAAACGTTTGGACAGCTGAAAAGCCAGCGTGATTTTGCGATCAGAGGCAGAGCCAGAAATAGTGCCACTGATTTGCGCATCTGGTTGGGGCTCGGCGGTTGGCATATCGATCAAACCGCTGTTGCCATACAGGTTGAGCGACTGGGCGGATGCGTCTGTCGCAAGAACGGCGGATGTTGTTGCGAGAAGTGCCGCAGTAACAAGTTGCTTTGCCATTTTGAGGGTCCCCCGACCGCTGTCTTATGTTGCTGGGGTTGTTTTGGCATATTTTGGGGCGAAGCTCTATGCCTATTTCGGTATTTTCAGCGGGAAAGGCATTGGAAAGGCGCTGTGAGTTGGCTGATTTATTGGGGGGAATCGAAAGGCGCGCAAAATCCGTAAAATTTTGGGCCTTGATTGCTTGACTCGGGTCGTATGGTTTCCTAAGTAATCCGCTGTTAGCACTCTGATGAGGCGAGTGCTAATGTTCTGCTAAGCCTCTATGATATTAAAATTAGGAGCATTCTCCATGGCACTTACACCTTTGCACGACCGTGTACTGGTTCGCCGCCTTGAAGGCGACGAAAAAACTGCTGGCGGTCTGATCATTCCAGATTCAGCAAAAGAAAAACCTGCTGAGGGCGAAGTTATCGCTTGTGGCGAAGGCGCACGCAAAGACAGCGGCGATCTGATCCCAATGGCCGTTAAAAAGGGCGACAAAGTGTTGTTCGGCAAATGGTCTGGCACAGAAGTATCCGTCGACGGCGAAGACCTGTTGATGATGAAAGAATCCGACATCCTCGGTCTTCTTTCTTAAGTTTTAATCGTACGAATAGGAGCACATGAAAATGGCTGCAAAAGACGTAAAATTCGGCACCGACGCACGGAACCGCATGCTGGAAGGCGTGAATGTTTTGGCTGATGCTGTGAAAGTAACATTGGGCCCGAAAGGCCGTAATGTTGTTCTCGACAAATCCTTTGGCGCACCGCGCATCACCAAAGATGGTGTATCCGTTGCCAAAGAAATCGAACTTGAAGGCAAGTTTGAAAACATGGGCGCACAGATGGTGAAAGAAGTTGCTTCTCGCACCAACGACACAGCAGGCGACGGTACAACAACCGCGACTGTTCTGGCACAAGCCATCGTTAAAGAAGGCATGAAATCTGTTGCTGCCGGCATGAACCCAATGGATCTGAAACGCGGTATCGATTCTGCTGTTTCTTCTGTTGTTGAAGCCATCAAATCCATGTCTCGTGAAGTGAAAGACAGTGCAGAAGTTGCACAGGTCGGCACAATTTCTGCAAACGGCGAAAACGCAATTGGCGACCAAATCGCTGATGCGATGCAGCGTGTTGGCAACGAAGGTGTTATCACTGTTGAAGAGAACAAAGGTCTGGAAACAGAAACCGATGTTGTTGAAGGCATGCAGTTTGATCGTGGTTACTTGTCACCATACTTCGTGACTAACCCAGAGAAAATGACAACTGAGCTGGAAGACGTTCTGATCTTGTTGCACGAGAAGAAATTGTCTTCGCTTCAGCCAATGGTTCCACTGCTCGAGACTGTTATTCAGTCTGGCAAACCGTTGATGATCATTGCTGAAGATGTTGAAGGCGAAGCCTTGGCTACTTTGGTTGTGAACAAACTGCGCGGCGGTCTGAAAATCGCAGCTGTTAAAGCACCTGGTTTCGGCGATCGTCGTAAAGCCATGTTGCAAGACATTGCTGTTCTGACTGGCGGCCAAGTGATTTCCGAAGACCTCGGCATGAAGTTGGAAAATGTTGGCATGGAAATGCTCGGCACTGCGAAAAAAGTTCAGATCACCAAAGATGAGACTATCATCATTGATGGCAACGGCGAAAAAGCAGAAATCGAAGCACGTGTTTCCCAGATCCGTGGTCAAGTTGAAGAAACAACTTCCGACTATGACAAAGAAAAACTGCAAGAGCGTCTGGCCAAATTGGCTGGTGGTGTTGCTGTTATCCGCGTTGGTGGTTCTACAGAAACAGAAGTTAAAGAACGCAAAGACCGCGTTGACGATGCACTGAACGCGACCCGCGCAGCGGTTCAAGAAGGTGTTGTTGTTGGTGGTGGTGTTGCTTTGGTGCAGGCTGCAAAAGGTCTGAACGGCATGGAAGGCGTTAACGCTGACCAAACTGCTGGTATCTCCATTGTACGTCGCGCTCTTGAAGCTCCACTTCGTCAGATCGCTGAAAATGCTGGTGTTGACGGTGCGGTTGTTGCTGGCAAAGTTCGCGAAAGCGACGACGCTGCATTTGGTTTCAACGCACAAACAGAAGAATATGGTGACATGTTCGCGTTTGGCGTAATTGACCCAGCCAAAGTTGTTCGCACAGCTCTGGAAGATGCTGCATCCATCGCAGGTCTGTTGATCACAACAGAAGCAATGGTTGCAGACAAACCATCCAAAGATGGCGGCGCCGGTGGCGGCATGCCTGACATGGGCGGAATGGGCGGCATGGGCGGCATGATGTAAAAACGGGCTTTGGGTTTACCCAAAACCGTTTTGGCGAAAGCACTTTGGCCGTGAGGCCATTGTGCGAAAGCCGGCACATGCCAAACTGACGTTTGTTAGATAAAAGAACGGCCTCGCAGGAAACTGCGGGGCCGTTTTTGGTTTCATCGAACTTCTGCAAACGATGAAAACTAGCTTTGGACGGCGAGGCACGTTACCTTCTTTTCATGACGACTTTGATCATTCATGGAACTTTGGCGGGTGGCGCGACTTGGTACAAATCGAGCTGGTCTGGACGTGGGTTTTTAGCTGGCTTGCGAAAGGGCATGATTGCGGCTGACGGATCGGAGGATATCTGGACCGTTAATGGTGAGCGCATTGATAACGTTCAGGGTTTGGGCACATTCAAATGGTCTGGGAGCCATGAAGGCAGTGGACGCGGCTATGCTGCAATCGCGTTGGTAAACTACTTGAACCAGCTTCATGAAATCACCGACGAACCTATTCGTATCATTGCGCATTCGCATGGGTGTAACGTTGTTAAATTAGCGAGTTCATTGCCCGATCTTGCTGCCAGTGTGTTCATTGACCAGGCGGTTTTTCTGGCGTGCCCGCACTTTTCAGAAGTTGGGGTGAATTCTGAACCGTTGGCCGATTGGAAAGACAGTCTGAGTTTCAAAAAACTTGCGGAACACAACAAAGATGCAGCGCCGCTCTTGCGGTATGCGATCAATCCAAATCGGTTTAGGCGCATTTTGAATCTGTATTCAAAGCAAGATGTTGTTCAAGTTCCATTGGCGCAGGCGTTTGGGGCGACAACCGTGCCAATGACAGGTAGCTTTTGGAACAATTTCAAAGCGGCGCTTGTGACTGGCATAACGGAATATCCAACGGCGGCGCGGCGTGATATTGATCCAAATGCACGCCACCTGTACGATGATTTGGAATTGGAAATTTCTGGGCAGGGTACTGGATTGGCGGCCCATAGCGCCTTGCATGGGTATGAGGTTGGGGCGTTTTGCGGGGATTGGTTAAACACTGGCTTGAACAGTCAGCAAATTATTGCAAATGCAGGGGCGCTGATCCTATCTTACGATGACTTGGGGGGCTAATTTGAACAGGAAAGTCGTGTCATTATTCCAAAGTATATTTTGATCGTGAAGGAGGATTGTTTTGTTTCGAATTGTTTTTAGCATCTTCTTAATCAGTTTGTTGCAAACGGCGATGCCGACACAAGCGCGCGCCGAAGTTTTGGAATGGACCCTGCGCAACGAACATGGCGGGACTGTTTACGTAAAATTCTTCAGCAAAACGCGCAATAATGTGTGGCCTGCGGGCGGGAATGCTTACGTGTTTGGCGACGCGAAAAACCATACACAACCGCTGTCTTGTCGTCGTGGGGAGCAGATTTGCTTTGGCGGATTTAATGCGCAACGGACGCTGTTTTGGGGTGTTGGCGAAGCAGGAACCAAAGCCTGCACCACCTGTTGTCGGGTTTGCGGGGAATATTATACCGATGTGGATGTGCTGAATTAGCGCGTTTAGGCGTTGTACGTTTGCCCGATCACTGGTTCAAAGACCCATGCGTTTAATGCTCCTTACGACCCTGACAATGATTGCCTTTGCCGCGAATTCTGTGCTGAACCGCAGTGCGTTGGAAGGGGGTGGAATTGATCCGCTCAGCTTTGTGTTTATTCGCGTGGCGGCAGGCGTGGCGGTTCTGTTGATACTGGTGTTTGCGCGGCGCGAAGCGGCATTGATCAAAGGCGCGTTTGATCCCAGCGCGACCGTCGGTTTGTTGGCGTATATGCTGGGGTTTTCTTTTGCTTACAAAAGCTTGGATACCGGGCTTGGGGCGCTGATCCTGTTTGGCGGCGTTCAGATAACGATGTTTTTGGGTGCAGTTTTGGCAGGGCGAAAGCCGCTGGCGTTGCAATGGGTTGGTGCGGGTGTAGCGTTTTCTGGACTGGCGGTATTGTTGGCACCAAGTGGCGCGGCCCCGAGTGTTGGTGGCATGGCTTTGATGGGGATCGCCGCGATTGGCTGGGGAATTTATTCGTTGCAAGGTGCGAAGGCGAAGCACCCGCTGATCGCGACCTGTGCGAATTTTGCGGCGGCACTGCCGGTGATTATCGTGGCGTGGGTGGTGATGGAAACGGGGCCGATGAGCGTAACGGGTGCCGCGCTGGCGGTTGTATCTGGCGGGGTCACATCGGCGCTGGGATATGCGTTGTGGTATCAGGTTTTGCCGCAATTGCAGACCGCAACAGCGGCGGTGGCACAATTGAGTGTTCCGTTAATTGCTGCGTTGGGCGGTTTTGTCGTATTGGGCGAAACTGTGACGGTTGCTTTTGCAGTGTCATCGGCGTTGGTGCTGGGTGGGATCGGTATTTCAGTTTGGGCGGCAAATCGCGGGTGAGGCCTTTGGTAGAGTTGACATATATTAACCAGTTTTGTTTATCCTGACAAAATGAGACCCCAACTCGCAGTAATTTGGATTTTGATCATGGCAACCTTCTTTCCCCCAGCAGCACGTGCGGGCGAATGTGTAGTGTTGTTACATGGGCTGGCGCGCAGTGCAAATTCGCTTTTGCTGATGGAATGGAGCTTGAAACGCGCGGGATATGACGTGGTAAACGTCGATTATCCAAGCAAAGAAGCCACAATCGAGGATTTGGCGGATCGCGCCATACCAGAGGCGTTGTTCAGTTGCAGAAAATCAGAGACCGTGCATTTCGTGACCCATTCGATGGGGGGAATTTTGCTGCGCTATTACATGAAACGGGTTGCCAAGCCGCCTGCAAGATTGGGGCGAACTGTTATGATGGGACCGCCAAACCACGGCACGCCTGTGATTGATCAGCTGAATGATATTCCCGGGTTTGAATATTGGAATGGGATCGCGGGCATGCAGATGGGGACGGGGCCAGAGAGCCTGCCCAATCGGCTTGGGCCTGTGTCGTTTGAGTTGGGCATCATCGCGGGTGAGCAATCACTGAACCCATTGCTGTCTTCAATTATTGATGGGCCGAATGACGGCAAGGTCAGTGTCGAAAGCACCAAGGTTGAAGGCATGAGTGATCACATGGTGATGCCAGTGACGCACACGTTTATGATGAACAATCCCAATGTGATTGAACAAGTTTTGGCGTTTCTGAAAAACGGATCGTTCAAACGGGATTAGGTATCTATGGGGCGCTGCCCCTATTGGACTTTGCTTTGCAAAGGCCAAACCCCGAGATATTTTTGGCCAGAAGAAGTTGGTGGCGTTTTATGCAGGGCCGGTGATTTTATTCACGTGGCCCATTTTGCGGCCTGCTTTGGCGTCGGCTTTGCCGTAAAGATGCAATCCGACGGCGGCGTCTTTTGACAAGGTTGCGACGTCGTTTACTTCGTCTCCGATCAGGTTTGTCATGGTGACGTTGGAGTGGCGTTTGCCATCGCCAAGGGGCCAACCTGCAACGGCGCGGATGTGCTGTTCGAACTGGTCGATGACGCAGCCGTTTTGGGTCCAATGGCCAGAGTTGTGCACGCGCGGGGCGATTTCGTTGATGATCAGACTGTGAGGGGTGACGAAAAATTCAACGCCCAGAACGCCAACGTAATCCAGCTCATTCAAGATTTTACCTGTCGCAAGAATCGCATCCATATGTTGGGATTTCGACATGCGTGCGGGCAGGGTGGTTGTGTGTAAAATGCCATCGCGGTGGACGTTTTCGCCCGGATCAAAACACACGACTTCGCCTGATTGAGAGCGTGCACCGATGACAGAGATTTCGTGGGTGAAATCAATGAAACCTTCTAGAACACAGGGGGTATTCCCGAGATCAGCCCATGCAGATGTTGGATTTGTGTCAGGTTTTAGCCGCGACTGGCCTTTGCCATCATAGCCGAAACGGCGGGTTTTCAGAATACTGGGCGCGCCGATTTTTTCCACGGCAGCCGTCAGGTCCTCGCTAGTTTCTATATTTGCGTAAGGGGCGCATTGCAGGCCGAGGGAGGTGAGAAACTCTTTTTCTGTGACGCGGTCTTGGGAAGTGGCAAGGGCGCGGCGGTTTGGCATCACTGGGCGGATTGCCTCGAGCACGTCGAGGGCATGGGTGGGGATGTTTTCAAACTCGAAGGTGATGACATCGACGCTCATTGCGAAGGCCGTGAGCGCGAAGTGATCGTCGTAGGGCGCAGTGGTGACTTTGTCTGCGACTTGGCCCGCTGGCGGGATTTCACCGGGTTCAAAGATGTGGGTTTTCAGGCCCAAACGGGAGGCAGCGACAGCCAACATGCGGCCGAGTTGACCGCCGCCAAGAATGCCGATTGTTGCGTTTGGGGGAAGGGGATTATTCATCAATTGGCTCGTCTGGAATGGAGGCGCTTAATGCTTCGCGCCATGCATCAAGGCGGGTGGCAAGATCTGTGTTTTGATTTGCGAGGATCGCGGCGGCCATCAGGCCTGCGTTTGCGGCCCCTGCTGAGCCGATGGCCATGGTGCCGACAGGGAATCCTTTGGGCATTTGCACGATGGAATAGAGGCTGTCGACACCCGATAACGCTTTGGTTTGCACGGGAACGCCGAGCACGGGGACACGCGTTTTGGATGAGAGCATGCCTGGCAGATGGGCCGCGCCGCCTGCGCCTGCGATGATCACCTGCAGGCCACGATCAACGGCGGATTTTCCGTACGCCCAAAGCCGATCAGGGGTGCGGTGGGCGGAGACGATTTTGGATTCGTAGGGCACGCCAAGTTCATCCAAGATGTCGGCTGCGTGTTTCATGGTGGGCCAATCTGATTGGCTGCCCATGACTATTCCGACTTTGATCTGAGACATCTAATTTCCGCCCGTTCTTAAAAGAAGCTCGCACTATAGGCCTGTGAAAAGGTTAGGCAATAATATCTGGCGTGATTTCGTCCTCAAGACGGCGGATTTCGTCTTTCAAGGCCAGTTTTTGCCGTTTGAAGCGTTGGAGCATGAGCGCATCGGCGCGGCCCTTTTCGTGAAGGGCGCTGACAGCTTCGTCCAAATCGCGATGTTCTTGGCGTTTTGTGGCCAATTTTACGCGTAAAATTTCGCAGTGATCCATTTGTGGAAATTCTGTCATGGGAAGGCCTGCGATCCTTTGCGCCAATGGTTTCAATAAGATAACGGCAATTATGGCCTCATAACAACTGTTTGATTGAATAAGTTCTTGAGAAATTGGATGTTAACCCCCATATTCTTTCATGGGTTGCCTAATTGGGGCCTGACATCGAAGTCGCTTAACTGAAAAGGGCTTACTAATGACGAAGATATCTTTTGCCTCTCACCCATTTTTGCTGGGGTTTGAACAGTTGGACCGTTTGGTTGAACGTACCGCAAAATCGGGCAATGAAGGCTATCCTCCTTATAATATCGAACAAAGTGCTGAGAATGTGTATCGCATTACGTTGGCGGTTGCTGGTTTTCGCGAACAGGATTTGTCGATTACGCTGGAAAACGCCCAGCTGGTGATCCGTGGTCGCCAAGTGGATGACAGCGATGGGCGCATGTTCCTGCATCGTGGCATTGCGGCGCGGCAATTTCAGCGATCCTTCGTTTTGGCGGAAGGTGTTGAGGTTGGCGGCGCGTCTATGGAAAATGGATTGCTGCATGTCGATCTGCGCCGTGCGCTACCAGACACCGTTGTGCAAACTATTGAAATTTCAAAGAAATAAGGAGCAGTTGCCATGAATGTTAAGTTCAATTTCGATCATGAAAATATGGAACGTGTTGTATATGTGCGCACTGTGAATGTTTCTGAATTGCCTGAGGATGTGCGCGAACAAGTGTCTGCGGATGGGCTGGTTTATGCGATCCATTCTGAGGACGGCGAGCGGCTGGCGATTGCCAAAAACCGCGATATTGCGTTCGCTTTGGCGCGCACAAATGAGTTTGAACCAGTGAGCGTTCACTAAGTGTTAAAATACGATTTTGATTGGGTGGATGCGTTTACCTCGCAAACATTTGGCGGCAACGGTTGCGTTGTTGTGCATGGCGCGGCGGATATTTCTGTTGCGGATCGTTTGGCACTGGTGCGTGAAACGTCGCTGGCGGAATGTGCGTATTTGATTGGCAGTGACGTGGCCGATTTCGGCGTGCGGTATTATCTTGCGGATAAAGAAATTCCAATGGCGGGGCACCCAACGATTGCGACGGTTGCTTCGTTGTTGGAGCGCGCAATGGTGCCGTTGCGCGATGGTAAAGCAGAGTTCACGTTGGAAGTTGGCGCGGGTGTGATGCCGATTTTTGTGGATGCAACCGGTGAACATGCGCTTATCACGATGACGCAGGCGGCCCCTGTGTTTGGTGAAGTGTTTGATCCTGCACAAATAGCTGATATTTATGGGTTATCTGGCGATGATATTGTTGGGGTCCCGCAATCAGTTTCAACTGGAACGCCGTTTTGTATCACTGTTTTAAAAGACAAAGATGCGCTGCGGGCGGCAAAAATGGACTATGCCAAGCTGGCTGTGTTTAGTGCGACCAGTGGTGTGAGCCGCGCCGATTTGATGGAACCATTTTTGGTAACTTTGGGTGGTGAAACGGGTGCAGGGGATGTATTTTCGCGCCTGTTGCTGGCCCCACCGAGCCTGCCTGAGGATCCGTTCACGGGGTCTGCGACGGGATGTATGGCCGCGTATTTATGGCATCAAGGATTGATTGAAAGCCCGCGTTTTGTGGCAGAGCAGGGCCATTGGCTGGGCCGCCCTGGACGTGCAGAGGTTGAGGTCCTTGGGCCGCCAGAGCGCATTACGGGTGTGAATGTCGGCGGGTCGGCCCGCATTGTTATGCAAGGTGAATTGCGCCTTTAGGATGCGTTCCAGCGGGTGTCGCGCAGGGTGAATTCACCAAGATATTGTGTTTCATGCAGCGAATTTGGCGAGTTTTTCGCGCTGTCTGGGATGAAATCTTCCGACGGAGCGTTTGAACGTAAGGATTTTAATCGTCCTAAAACGTGACTGCTTAGCCTCGACAGTATAGCGGGGAGACGAACGGAATCATCGTGAAATTCAGTAGATTTTTTTGAAGAGGCTGATTTGGTTTCATACAAATGCAGCATGTGGGGGGGAATCCCCCGTTCATTTGGACGCAACATGCGTTTTTACTCCGGTACTCGTTACAATTGGGCAAAACATGCCCGATACAAGACCAGATTATGTGCAAAATGTGGCAAAATTGTGAAAGTGTAAAAATTTAGATAATTTACATTAAAAAACCCGACAAAAGTGCCAGGTTTTCTTAAGATTTTGTTTGTTTAACTTAGGCCGCGATAAGGCCCATGCTTTCGAGTTTCAGCAATACTTGGTGTGCACAATTGTCCACATCGGTATTTTCCGTTTCGATCCGCAGTTCAGGATGCTCGGGCACATCATAAGGATCAGAGATACCCGTGAATTCCTTGATTTTGCCTTCGCGGGCCAGTTTATACAGGCCTTTGCGATCGCGACGTTCACATTCCTCGATCGAGGTGGCGACGTGTACTTCGAGGAAGGCACCGAATTGTTCGATTTCTTCACGAACGGCACGACGGGTTGTGGCATAGGGCGCGATTGGGGCGCAAATTGCGATGCCGCCGTTTTTGGTGATTTCAGAGGCAACGTATCCGATGCGGCGAATGTTCAAATCGCGGTGCTCTTTTGAGAAACCGAGTTCTGAGGACAGGTTTTTGCGAACCAAATCACCATCGAGAAGGGTGGTCGGACGACCGCCCATTTCCATCAGCTTCACCATCAATGCGTTGGCGATTGTGGATTTACCAGAGCCAGAGAAACCGGTGAAGAACACGGTGAAACCCTGCTGGGCCCGTGGCGGTTTGGTGCGACGCAGCTCTTTGACCACCGTTGGGAAAGAGAACCATTCAGGGATTTCCAAGCCTTCTGAAAGGCGACGGCGCAGTTCGGTGCCAGAAATGTTCAAGATTGTGACGTTTTCTTTGTCCAAAATCTCATCTGCGGGTTCGTATTGTGCACGTTCTTGCACATAAACCATGTGCTTAAAGCCCACCATTTCGATGCCCATTTCGTCTTGATGCGCGCGGAACAGATCCTGTGCATCGTAGGGGCCGTAGAAATCTTCGCCTTTGGAATTGTTGCCCGGGCCCGCGTGATCGCGGCCAACAATAAAGTGGGTGCAGCCGTGGTTTTTGCGGATTAGGCCGTGCCAAACAGCCTCGCGTGGGCCAGCCATACGCATGGCAAGGTTCAGCAAAGACATGGATGTCGTGGCGGATGGGTACTGGCCAAGCACGGCTTCGTAGCAGCGAACGCGCGTGAAGTGATCAATGTCGCCCGGTTTGCCCATGCCCACAACGGGGTGAATAAGCAGGTTGGCCTGTGCTTCTTTGGCGGCGCGGAACGTAAGTTCTTGATGCGCGCGGTGCAAAGGATTGCGGGTTTGAAAGGCCACAACTTTGCGCCAACCCATTTTGCGGAAATAGGCGCGCAGCTCATTTGGGGTGTCGCGGCGGCCACGGAAATCATAGTGGACGGGTTGTTGGATACCGATAACAGGGCCGCCCAAATACACTTTGCCAGCGGTGTTGTGCAGGTAGTTTACTGCAGGGTGCGCATCATCATCTGCGCCAAAAACCATTTCTGCTTCGTGGGATTTGTTTGGAACCCAGCTGTCCGTGATCGACATCATCGCAAGGATCACGCCTTCGGGATCGCGCAGGGCGATATCTTGGCCAGGGGCGATGGATGCGGCGAAATCTTCGGTGACATCCAAGTTGATCGGCATTGGCCACAAAGAGCCATCTGCAAGGCGCATTGTGTCGACAACGGAATTGTAATCAGCTTCGTTTAAGAAACCCTTGAGCGGGTTGAACCCACCGTTCATCAAAAGCTCTAGATCGCAAACTTGGCGCGGAGTCAGATCCCAAGATGGGAGTTCCGCTGCCTCTAGTTTCATCTTTTCAGCACTTTCGTAAGATACGAAAAGTTCGGGAATAGGGGCCAGATTTTGCTGGTACATGTTTGCCTCGTTTACGCTATGCCTGTGTCGGCATTTATATACACCTGTAAAGATGCGTGAATCACAGGCGTGATATCATTGCAACCTTACGGCGTGTCTAATTGGGGAATGCGGCATTTCTGCGCCACAAATCAGTATATTTCTGGTCTTTTCGAGTGTTTTTGGCCGATTTTAATCGTTCTCGGCCAGAAAACGCTCTGCTTCTAGTGCGGCCATGCAGCCCATCCCAGCAGAGGTAACGGCTTGGCGGTATTTGTGATCGGTGAGATCGCCTGCGGCAAACACACCTGGAATTGAGGTTTCGGTGCTGTCTGGTTTGGTGACGACATAGCCACCCATGTGGGTTTCCAGCGTGTCGATGACCAGTTCGTTCGCGGGCGCGTGGCCGATGGCGACAAACACACCTTTGCAGGGGATTTCGGTGATCTCGCCCGTTTTGGTGTGTTTGACTTTCACACCTTCAACGCCGAGCGGGTTTTCGGTGCCAGTGACTTCGACCAATTCGTGGAACCAGAGGGGCTTGATCTTAGGGTTCTTTTCCAAACGATCAATCAGGATTTTTTCAGCGCGCAGTTCGTCGCGGCGGTGTATGAGCGTCACTTTGGAGGCGAAGTTGGTGAGGAAGAGTGCTTCTTCTACGGCGGTATTGCCCCCGCCAATTACAACGATTTCCATGCCGCGATAGAAAAATCCGTCGCAGGTGGCGCAGGCAGAAACGCCGAAGCCTTTGAATTTTTCCTCGGATGGCAGGCCGAGCCATTTTGCGCGCGCACCTGTCGCAAGGATCACGGCGTCTGCAGTATAGGTTGTGCCGCCGTCGCCTGTGGCGGTGAACGGGCGTTTGGACAGATCGAGGTCGTTGATGATGTCGCCAACGATTTCGCAGCCCATTGCCTTGGCGTGGGCTTCCATGCGGATCATCAGGTCTGGGCCTTGGACTTCGGTGTCGCCGGGCCAGTTTTCGACCTCGGTTGTTGTGGTTAACTGGCCGCCCGGTTCGATGCCTTGAACAAGCAGGGGTTCGACCATTGCGCGCGCACCGTAAACGCCTGCGGTATAGCCTGCGGGGCCTGAACCGATGATCAAAAGACGGGTGTGACGGGTATCGGTCATGGCGGAGAATCCTTGGCAGTTTGATGTGTTTGGATGTGTATACGTGGGGTTTGAGAGGAGGGAAAGGGACGGATTTTCACATCAGCTTGAGCCGTTTTAGGGCGCAAAAGAAATAATGTTGCGCAAGTGTGAAATATTATTGCGCAAACCGCATGATTTGCGTAATTTGCCGCGACTGTGGCGCAGGTTAACCAACGATGCGCATTTGAAATTGGAGACCCAATGCCAACTATTAAGCTCGACCCAATTGATCGTAAGATTCTGGCCGAATTGCAGGCGGATGGTCGAATGACCAATGTAGAGCTGGCAAAACGTGTTGGGATTTCTGCGCCACCCTGTTTGCGCCGTGTGCGCACGCTGGAAGAAAGCGGGTTTATCCGTGGATATCATGCGGATGTGGATGCCCACGAATTGGGCTTTGAGGTGCAGGTTTTCGCGATGGTCGGGCTGTATAGTCAGGCCGAAGTGGATTTGAGCAAGTTTGAAGAGCAGTGTCGCAATTGGCCGCTGGTGCGCGATTGCCACATGCTGAACGGTGAGATTGATTTCATTTTGAAGTGCGTTGCGCCTGATCTGACCTCGTTTCAGAAGTTTCTAACGAATGAGCTGACCTCGGCTGAGAATGTGGCGAGCGTGAAGACATCGCTGGTTATTCGCTGCGCCAAAGACGCGCCGGGTGTGCCGTTTAGCATTCTAGAAGATCGCGCGAACGACGCCTAAGCCTAAATTCGAGCAGACAAAGAAAAACCCCGCGTGGGAGAAGCGCGGGGTTTTGTCTTTTACACCTAAGTCTTGGGAGATTTGGCGTGTGGTCTTACTTCTCGTCCTTGGACATTTGTGAAGCTTCTTTAAGAACCCATTTCATCCAGCGTTTATTTTTCATTGTTTTGCTCCTTGGCATTTATTTCGTTTTGCTGAGGACAGTTTTAGGGGTGGAACAGGGCACAAAAAACGCTGGAAAATGGTAAGTTTGTGAATTTTGAAAATTGTTTTTGGTGAATTGTGGCGAGTGAAATTAATGTGGTTAACCCTTATTTTTACCGGGTTCGGTTGAACTATTGGTTTGGAAATTAGGCAATTAGGGCCACTTACACGCCACATTGTTTCCGATTTGGCTACAATACGATGGCGGAAATCATGCGACCGTAATCCGATTCCTTGCGATGCGTGGTGCGGCGATAGGAATAGAAGCGAGATTCGTCTGTGTAGGTACAATGCCCGACCCATTCTGCGTGGGCGATATCCTCGGATCGAAGTTGGTGCAGGCAAAAGCTAGGCAGGTCGAACAGGTAGCGATCATCGGTGCCATTTGTGAAGAAACGGGTGAAATCTGTGTTTTCAGCGACGAATTGATTGAGGAACTCTGGCCCGACTTCGTAACTGGCTTGTGAAATGCAGGGGCCAATGGCGGCGGTTATGTTTTCACGCGCCGCGCCGAGTTTGATCATTTCGGTGATCGTGGATTGAATGACGCCGCCGACAGCGCCTTTCCAGCCTGAATGGGCCGCGCCAATGACGCCTGCATTTGCATCGGCGAACAGGATCGGGGCGCAATCAGCCGCCAAAACCCCGAGCGCGAGGCCTGTTTGGTTAGTGACGAGGGCGTCCGCTTGGGGGCGGTGTGTTACGGTTTGAGGTGTGACGACATGAACTAGGGGCGAATGGATTTGGTGAACACCACCGAGGGTTTGGGGTGTTACGCCAAGGTGTTTTGCGACCAGTTCACGGTTGTGCAGCACGTTGTCGGCCGCGTCATCCGAGCCGAGGCCACAGTTTAGGCCAGCGTAAATTCCCGTGGAAATACCGCCCACGCGACAGAAAAATCCGTGTTTGAGCGGCAGCGCATCGGAGGTGATTACATCTAGGGTCATTGCGGGAAACCTGCGGGAGCTGGGGCGTTTGGAGGTAGAATTGCGAATGCTTTGAAGAGTTGGCCCATTTCATCTGGGTGGGTCAAGCGACGGTGCGCGGTGATGTGATTTTCGAGCGCGTCGCCTGACAGGTTTTGAGCGAGCTGCTGGGCACGGGCTGTGATGCCGAGCCGTTCTAGGAACGCGCCTTGGGGTTCTGGGCCGATGGTTTTTGCAGTTGTGATTGCGTCTGTTAGAGCTGCGAAGTTCACGTGCGCGGTGAGGTCGGATTGACCAAGCGCGTGGAAAGGGTCAACTTTGGTGTGGTTTTGCAGGGCTTGGAGCGTGTCGCCGCCGTTTCCTGTGCCGCCGTAATCAAAGATCAACGCGCAGCCGCCGTTTGTGGCGATAGTTCGTGCGATATCTTGGGCGATTGCGTTGGCTGATGGTGAAAGCTCAATGACTGTGCCAGCAGGGCGTTCGGTTTCAACGGCACCAGCCGGCCGCCGTGCGAAAGTGAGTTTGTTGTCCTGTGTGGCAATGATTTGTTCGTCCCAGCCATCATCGCGGGCGACGTATTGGTTGATTGGCAGGCAATCGAAAAATTCATTGGCGACAAGGAATAGGGGGAGGTCGGGGAGTTCGGTCGTATCTTTGACCCAAGTTGGTGTCGGCAGGCGCGCGGATTGTTCGGCTTTGAGGTTTGGGTTCACCTCGCACAGATGCAACCTCGTGGCGGCGTGGAAACCTGGTACGGATTTGGTGGCGCGTAGGATGTCGGACATCAACTGGCCTGAACCAGGGCCGAGTTCGGCTAGGCAAAAGGGGGCGGGGGAACCTTGGTCTAGCCAAGCCTGTGCGAGAGACAGGCCGACAAGTTCGCCGAACATTTGCGAGATTTCGGGCGCGGTGATGAAATCACCTGTGCTACCGAGCGGAGCGGCGGTTGTGTAATAGCCGTGTTCGGGGTGGTACAGGCATTGGGCCATAAACTCGGACACGCTGAGCGGGCCGAGCCGTGTGATTTGGCGGATCAAGATTTCGGTGAGCGCCGTCATTTTTTACGACGTGCGACGATCAAAAGGATAGTGCCAAAGGCGATCATCGGGAGGGAGAGCAGTTGGCCCATGGTAAAGCCGATGCTGTCCGCCGTTTGACCCAAGCGCAGGACGTGGCCCCACGGGTTGGTTGGGCCGGTGAATTGTGCGTCGCCTTGGCGGAAAAACTCGACGAAGAAACGTGCGGCGCCGTAGCCGATGAAGAACACGCCTGTCAGTGCGCCCGGTGTTTTGAGCCAGCCGCGACGATAGGCGAGATAGGCAATGACGACGAAAAGGACGATGCCTTCTAGGATTGCTTCGTACAGTTGTGAGGGGTGGCGCGCACAGACGGAATCGATCCATGTGGATGGACATTCGGGTGTGTTGGGGAATACGACGCCCCAGGCTTGCGTGGTGGGTTTGCCCCAGAGTTCGGCGTTGATGAAGTTGGCGAGGCGGCCAAGGCCGAGGCCGAAGGGGACGCCAAGTGCGAGGATATCTGCAAGCGAGAAGAGGGTGATTTCGTATTTCCATGCGAACAGAATCGTTGCGACGATCACGCCAAGGATGCCGCCGTGGAACGACATACCGCCCTCCCAGACTTTGTAGATCATGGTGGGGTCATCGAGCCATGCGCCTTGGGAATAGAATAGAACCCAGCCCAAACGACCGCCAAGGATGACGCCAAAGATCGCCCAAGTGAGGAAGTCTTCGGTGTGTTTTAGAGTGAGGGGGGCGGTATCATTTTCCCAGAGGTGCGTGGCGCGAATGGCACGGTTGGCCCACCACCATGCCAGCAGGAAGCCCGCGATATAGGCGAGCGCGTACCAGCGGATGGCGAGGGTGAAGCCGCCAAGTTCAATGCTCCATAAAACGGGGTCGATATTGGGGAAAGGAATGGCCGCGATCATGTTTATTGCCTTGTTGATGGGCCAATCGGGGCGATGGGTCGCGCCTTTGGGCTTTGCAATTGCCTATTTGATACCCATATAACGAGGGAACGCAGCAATGATAAGGGGGCCGCTATGCAGACCCAGAACAAATTTTTCGAAGATATTAGCAAAGTGATGACCAATGCGATGGGCGTGGCGCAGGGTGCCAAGACCGAAGCAGAGACAGCGATGAAAAGCTGGATGGATCGTTGGCTGGCGGATCGTGATTTTGTAAGCCGCGAAGAGTTTGATGCAGTGCGGTTGATGGCGCAAAAGGCACGTGAAGAGAATGCGAGCCTGTCGGCGCGATTGGATGCGTTAGAAGCGAAGGGCGCGAAGAAGAAGTAAGTTTTTCGCCAGTCTGATGATTTGAAACGCCTGCTTTTCGAAGTGGGCGTTTTTGTTTTAGGTATTTAGGGAACATTGAAGCGCGGCGTGCTCTCGACCTTTGGAGGGGGGCGTGGTTTGTGGGCGTATGGAATTATGGATCCCGATCACGATTGCGGCGGCGTTTAGCCAGAACCTGCGGTTTATGTTGCAAAAACATCTGAAAGCGACTGGCCTGAGCACTGGCGGTGCTACGTTTTCGCGGTTCTTGTTTGCGGCACCGCTGGCGGCTGGGTTATTGGCGGTTTTGATGTGGGCGAATGGGTGGGACGCGCCAGCGGTGAACGGGCGGTTTTTTGCGTTTGCAGCAATGGGCGGGGTTGCGCAAATCGTGGCGACGATGCTGGTGGTTGCCCTGTTTTCACAACGCAATTTCGCGGTGGGGATCACATTCAAGAAAACCGAGACAATTCAAACGGCGATTGTTGGGGCGGTGTTGCTGGGCGAAGGGATCGCGGGGTACGGGCTTTTTGCGATTGTGATTGGTTTGGTTGGTGTAATTTTACTGTCTGACCCGCCTGACGGGGGCGAAGGCTGGAAGCGATTTTTCAACAAGGCGGCTGGGATTGGGTTGGCGAGCGGAGCGTTGTTTGGGTTTTCTGCCATTGGGTATCGGGGTGCGGCCCTTTCACTGGGGGATGGGCATTTTTTGCTGCGCGCGGTGTTTACGCTGATGTGTGTGACGATTTTTCAGACTGCGATAATGGCTGTTTGGTTGCAGATGCGCGAATTGGGCGAAATTCGTAAAGTTGTGGCGCATTGGCGGGTGACAACATTGGTTGGGTTGACTGGCATGATCGGATCGCTGGGCTGGTTTACGGCGTTCACGCTGCAAAATGCGGCCTATGTAAAGGCGTTGGGGCAGGTGGAATTGATATTCTCATTCTGCGCATCGTATTTCATTTTTAAGGAAACCACGACCCGGCGCGAAGTGTTGGGGATCGCGTTGGTTATTCTGAGCATCGTCGTTTTGGTGTTGTTTTTGAAATAATACCTAAATCATGCCCGCAGCGCGAAGGCTGGGGCGAAAGCTGCGCGATACCGGGATTTCGGCGCCATCCGACATGCGGAGCCAAATCTTGCGGTTGCGTTTGATGACGCCCGCGATTTCAGCGAAATTTACCCAGTGGGAGCGGTGAACCTGTGCGCCCTCAAAGGTTTCGAGCATTTGGGTGGCATCTGACAGGCGCATAAGCAGGAGTTTCGCGCCCTTTTCGGTGTGGACCTCGACGTAGTGATCCGCGCTTTGCATGCGGACCAATTTCTGGCCTGAGTCTGGGCCGAGTTTGCGCAAAATCAAACGCGCAGTATTGCCGCCGCTGTTGGTGAGTTGTTCGCGAACAAGCCCACTGCCCCGGATAATAAAGAAAAAGACGGGCATCAGGAACATGCCAACAAGTAGGTTCAACAGATACCATTTCGTATCGGCGCCACTGAGCGGGTTGCCTGTGAGATCAACGGCAAGGATTGCTGCAACCAAACATATTGCGCCGACGACCACACAGATAAGCGAGAGCGCCGCCACGCGTTTCACAATCGGGGCATCAGGGAACGAGCGGGTGATGGCCATAAAGCCAAGGCGGTACACAGGATACATCAGTAAGATGCACATCAGTATGACCGCCATATTCTTAAGAGACACGGGGGAATTTGAGGATAACATTGGGGGGAGGGCGTTCAAGATGATCAAAACGGTGTAAAAACAACTTGCCAGCCACATCACGGCAGGCAGCGCGTGTAACACGATTCGATCGCGTCCAGAGAAGATAAGGTTAATATTCATCGGTTCTGCCTGTTTTCTGGGTTTTTTCGTGAGTTAAACCTAGGTAGGCGCAAAATCGGGCAGAAATGTGTCAGGCCCGTGACGGTAGAATGGCAATGTGGTGGTGGTCATATGACGCTTCGTGAATTGCAAGGGGAATCGGGGGGTGTCGTTTCGCGAAGCGCCAGTTTAACATAAAAAAAGGTTGGTCCGTTTCACGAAGATTATGTGTCATTTCACGCATAGACCCTAGAAAATATGGGATAGTTCGAAGATAACGGTTCTCGACTTCAGGGCGCATCGCCGCCCGCCTCCAGGTCAGTACGGTGCACCGCACCAGTTGTTAAAGTAACGAGTAAGTTTCTGAGGAAACCGAAGTGAACGACAGCGCAGCCGACGAAAGACAGGTCTCGTCCCCTGTCATTTGAAGGCTCTGACAAGAAAAAAGACGCTCTAGGAACTGCTCCTAGGGCGTTTTTTTCGTTTAGGGGGATTCACTTGTTAGGGAAAATGAGGTTTGGTTGATCGAAATTGATTTTGATGGCGACATAATCTTATGGGTAAACGGCGTTTTTTGACTATCTCTGTTGGTGTGCTGGCTTTGTTTATCCTGCCAGCGCAGTTCCTCAACTATAAAATAGAGCGGAAAGTGCAGGCAATTGTTGCGGATGATCGTAATGATTTGGCGCTACCGCTCCAGTTTGAAAGTGTTGGTTTGCGTACCAAACGGAGGTGGAATGGCAGTGGTACATCCTGTGAGGGGTTTTGTTTACATGCGTTGCTTACGGGGACCGCGAAAAAGGTACTGATCACGAATACGAAGGATTTCTCTAAGCCTATCTCGTTTGAGGATGAGGCGATTGAGTATAGTTTGCAGCGGCGTGATGTGTGCCCGACCGTTAAATTTACACTAGGACATCATCGCTTAGAGCTGCCGTTTGATCGGAGTAGTGGAAAACGGGCTGCAAACGCAATTCAAGACATGAAGCTGCGCATGAGTGACGGGGAGTGTTTGGTCGCAACGCCTGCAACGTTGGGAGAGGCCGATGTGGTGTTGACCCGTGCGCGAATGGTGCAGGGGCCGCATTATGCATCGCGGCTTAGGTTTTCAATAACAAAGGATACGGAGACGGTGGATCGGTTGGCAGTTCATGTTGTGGATCAGGCCAATGGCACGTTTGATGAGGTGTATCGCTGGACTGGTGTGCAATATTTTAACTTTACTGGTGGGTTTATTCCTTCACCATTGTTTGGGTACGGACTCGAAATAAATATGGGGTGGTTGCGAAAGAAACGACGGCTCAATATTTCCAGGAAACATTATGAGCACCCGAATTGGGTTGGTTTTTTGACCAAAACGTTGGGTTTAGATTTGGTGTTAGATGGAGAAGTTTCGCGAGATAATATTCGCACAGCCATTGAGGGGATTGTTCAGGCAGGGCACGCACCAACACGGGCAGAGTGGGATATGATTTCGACGTATTTCGACGGTGTTGGGATAGGTCGGAATACCAAGTTGCAAAGGGCCGATTACTTGCTTGCGGTTAACATGATAAAGAACCCGGCGTTTCCGACGCCTAAGCGGTTGTATAGTATTGTGGCTTTCGCAAACGCGCATGAAAATCTTATGGCCAAAAAGGAACTGGCAGATCTTTTGTTGACGCGGTTAGAGAGCGGGCAAACTTGGGGTGATGATGCGAATGTTAAATTCAGTCGGGATGTTGCTCAGGTTGCGGGAAGCCTTGCTAACTTTCCTGCGGATGTTCTGGAAGCGCAATTTGATCGCATTGAGCGATTGTCAGACGATCCATTCATGCAGGAACACGGTTATAACCTGTTGAGGCATATGCACGTGTTTGGGGCGAAATCGCTGCCTGTATTGATGAAGTTGATGGAAATTGGAGTTGATGGGGAAATTAAGGGCAATAGGTATCAGCATCCCTTTTTAGCGGGGATTGGCGGTGTGTGCATGCTTGGGCCAGTGGCGCAGGTGGCATTGCCGCGTATTCAGGAGTTGATGACGTCTGAGCGTATTCCAAGCCACGGCTCGTATGGGAAGTTGCTGATGAACACGTTGATCAATTTAAGCGCAGATTCGGAGTTGATTTGGCCCCTTTGGGAACGGAGATACAAAAACACGACACGAGAAAAGTTTGAAAAATATTTGGCGCGCGCAGACGCCGGGAGTTCTTGGAATTGCAGCTATTGATCTGGGCAAAGAAAAAGCCCGCGAGGCGAACCTGCGGGCTTTGATATGGGGTATTGCGCGAATTAGGCGCGGTGTTTGTCGTAATACAGCGCCACAACGTGCTCTGCTTCTGCGAAAAACAGCCAGCGGCTGGCGAACAGGCCGATTAGATGCAAGACGACCGCGATGGCGGCTGTGGTGTGACCTGGGGCTGTGAGCAGGAGAAGTACCGCTGGGAGCAGGCAGGCAAAGAGCAGGGTGATGATGCGCAGTTTTTGGGCGTGCTTGCGGCCTACTTCGTGGGCCATTTCCTTGAGCAGATAGTTTTCGCCGGAATGTGGGCTTTCGAGTAGGCGTACTTTGCCGAGATGGCCAAGGCCAGTGGCCTCGCCGATAGTTCCACCTGCGATCGCGAGGCGATTGTCACCGATCATCCAGTGCAGGAGTTGTGCGCCCGCGAGGATCAGCATGAAGAGAGCAGCCAGTTTGACTTGACCTGCAAGGAGTGCGCCGCCAGCGAGCGTGTAGAGCACGAACAGGGCTGGGGTCATAGGTTGGTTCCAGCGTGGGACGGTTTTCAGCTGGCCGTAGATCATGGACGTGCAGAACACGGAGATCATCGACAGCACCGCGCCGATCATGCCGACGATTGGCAGGCGTGCCTCAAAGAAAATAAGTGCGGCGGCGTAGAGGCCTGTGACGCAGAGCGCGAGGACGGCAAAAACGCCTTCGCGCGACAGCCAAGATGTGCGCCATTGGCTGAAGGCCTTGAGCGCGCGTTGCGGATTGCCAAGGTGGAAAGTGGAGGCGAGGAGGCCGCCAACGGCCAGTGCGTAGGCGATCAAAAAGAAAACGAACGCGGTCATGCCTGAAACATCAGGAATGCCGAGGCCGAGGAAGGCTAGAAGGCCAAAGCCAAGGCCAGAGAGCGCGGTGAAGACGATGACGGATGGTGCGGGATGCATTAGATAGCCTCCAGAGCTTTGTCGAGCCAGCCGAGCAGGCCTTTTTGTGGCGATGGTGTTGTGTCCAAGAACGGCGCGAGGATGTTGATGTCGCCGTCGGTTTGGATGTCTGCCTTTGGGCGTGGGGGTAGATAGCGGTTTACGGGTTTGGTGCCTTGATCCTCAAACAAAGGAACCGCGCCGCGTTCGCGTGACATGACGGAGACGTTTGAATCTGGGTCCGCGAAATCACCGAAGTGACGTGCATTTGCGGGGCAGGTGCGCACGCAGGCTGGTTCGCGGTCTTCCTCGGGCAGGTTTTCGTTGTAGATGCGATCGACACAAAGGGTGCATTTTTTCATAACACCTTCTTTGGCGTCGAGTTCGCGTGCGCCGTAGGGGCAGGCCCATGCGCAGAGACCGCAGCCGATGCAATCCGACTCGTTAACCAAAACAATACCATCTTCGACCCGTTTGTAGCTTGCACCTGTTGGGCAAACGGTAACGCAAGGCGCGTCTTCGCAGTGCAGGCAGGATTTGGGGAAGTGTACGGTTTGGGCTGGTTTGTTCTCAGCTTTTACCTCGAATGTGTGAATGCGATTTAGGAAGGTGCCAACGGGGTTCGCGCCGTATGCGTCTTGGTCGGACAGGGGCGCACCGTAGTTGGAAGTGTTCCACTCCTTACAGTTGATCACGCAGGCATGGCAGCCGACACAAATGTCGAGGTCGATGGCAAGCCCGAGCTTTTTCTGAGTGGTTTGGGGTAGGGTCGTCATGCGGCGGCTCCTTGGATTTGGCTAAATGCCTGAGCGGCAAAGGCTGATAAATCAGTGTTAAAGCGGTCGGCCTCTTCCCAGAACGGGGCGTGGCCAGAGTGTTCGTAGATGAGCGCGGTTGCGTTCGGGAAGGTGTTTAGCGCCTGTTCGCCCATCGGGGCGGGGGCGAGGTGTTCGTGTTTGCCCCAAAGGATAAGAGCTGGTTTTGTCATGGCCACAGATGTGTCGCGATAATCTTCATTACGGGTGCGGCAGGCTTCGCGCACGGGCGCTGGGCACAGCATATTGAAACCCGTCATAAACGCGAGGTCGTCTGCGGGCAGCGGTGTTGAGAAACACACCTGCACGAATTTCGCGGTGGCGATGAGGTTTGCCGCCAGATCATCGCCACGCATGGCTGTGGCTGCTACGTCGGGGTTGCTGCTGCGTGCTGCGAAAGCCTCTGGTGGGAGTTTGCGGCCGGTTGTGATGGAGGAGCCGACAAGCGCGATGCCTGCGATATCGGTGTCGCCGAAGGTGCGGATGTAATCGTTCACGACCCAGCCGCCCATGGACCAGCCGACGAGCAACGGGTTTTGCAGGTTCAGCGTGTCGATGATGGCTTTCACATCGTTCGCCCAAGGTTCTGACGTGGCATAGGCGTCTGCGTTCAACGGCTTGTCCGATTGGCCGTGGCCACGTAGATCGGGGATGATCACGCGGTGGGTTTTGGCCAGTGCGTGTTGACGCAAGAACGAAAGGCCGCACTGAGAGTAGCCGTGGATCAGCATGATCACGGGCGCGTTGAGCGGGCCAAGATCGGCGACGTGAAGTTGCACGCCACCAAAGCCAGTTATGTCGTGCGTTCGGTTCAGAACTCTTCTCCGTAGGCGATGTCTTTGGGGCCTTGGCCGACAGGGGATGTTTGCGGTGCAGGGGACGGTTGGGACTGCAAATCAGCAGGCGCATCTGCGCGGCGGATGTTTACGCGCAGGTCGTACCATGCTGCTTGGCCAGTGATCGGGTCAGAGTTGGACCAACGCATGCCGTCGCCTTTGGGGGGAAGCAATTCGTGGATCAGGTGGTTGAGCAAGAAGCCTTTGGTGGTTTCTGGCGCGTCTTCGTCGAGCGCCCAAGCGCCTTTGCGTTTGCCGATGGCGTTCCATGTCCAGACGGTTTTGGCGTTGAGTGCTTCCATCAGAACAACGGGGACTTTGATTTCGCCGTGGTGGGATTTTAGGTAAGCCCAATCGCCTTCAGCAAAGCCGTGTTGTTTCCACACGTCGCCAGAAACGAACAGCGGGTTGTGGCCGTGGATTTGGCGCAGCCATGCGTTTTGCGAACCCCAAGAGTGGTACATTGCGGCGGGGCGTTGAGTGAGCGCGTGAAGCGGATATTCTGCGCCGTTAACCAGTTCTTCCTCGTAGGGTTGCCACCAAATTGGCAGTGGGTCCATCGCAGTTTTTAACTGTTCGCGCAGGTAATCTGGTGGCTGGATATCGCCATGCCCTTGTGCGGCGAGATTGAATTTTTGGATTTGTTCGACGTAGATGTTGAACATGTATGGCGCAGGCGCATCAAAGATGCCGCGTTCCACGGCCCAATCCTGATAGGCTTGGTTCCACGGCTTGTAGAACAGGGCCTCATCTGGGATGTGTTCCATGAAGAACCCACCGTTTTCGATGTATTTGTCGATCTGTTTTGGGTTCGGTTCACCGCGCCCTTTGCCAGAGCCGTCTTCATTGCGCCAACCTGCCAGCGGGCCAACACCGGGGCGGCGTTGGTGGTTGACGATGTAGTCGGCGTAATCTTCGTATTTTGGCGTGCCATCGTCATTCGTGAAGCCTGGCAATTTCATTTTGCCGCCGAGTTGGATTAGGGCGGATTGGAACCCACGCACATCACGATCTGGTTCCACTACAGGCCAGCGGATGCTGTCGCACATGGCTTCGGCCTCGGAGATTGGGCGGTCGAGCAGCGAGATACAATCGTGGCGTTCGAGGTAAGTTGTGTCTGGCAGGATCAAGTCGGAAAACGCAACCATTTCAGAGGAGTAGGCATCGGAGTAGATGATCCGTGGGATCACGTAATCGCCGCTTTCATCCTTGTCTGTCAGCATATCCATGACGCCGCGCGTGTTCATGGAGGAGTTCCACGACATGTTCGCCATGTACATAAACAGCGTGTCGATTTTGTAGGGAATGCCCGCGTGGGCGTTGGAAATGACCATGTGCATCATGCCGTGTGCAGACATGGGGTTTTCCCAAGTGAAGGCCTTGTCGATGCGGATGGCGTTGCCGTCTTTGTCAATTGCGAGGTCTTCTGGGCCTTGCGGAAAGCCAAGATGCGGGCCGTTCAGCGGTTTGCCGGGAGTCACAACGGAGTGCGGTTTTGGGTGGATCGTTACTGGTTTCGGGTACGGTGGTTTGAAACGGTAACCGCCCGGAACTTCGACACTGCCGAGCAGGATTTGCAGCAGGTGCAAGGCGCGGCAGGTTTGGAAACCGTTAGAGTGCGCCGAAATCCCGCGCATGGCGTGGAACGCCACGGGGCGGCCGATCATTTTGTCGTGCTTTTCGCCGCGGAAATCTGTCCACGGTTGATCGATGGTGATTTCTTTTTCAAAGGCGGCATGCGCCAATTCAGCGGACAGGCGACGGATGGTGTCGGCGGACACGCCTGTGCGTTCAGCTACGTTTTCAGGCAGGTAATCATCAACGAGGTATTTTTCGGCCATCAATTGGAAAGACGGGCGATATTTCACGCCTTTGACGGTGTGTTCGCCTTGCAGGTTTGGTTTCACGCCCTTTTTGTTCCATGCCACGGCTTTGCCTGAAACGCGGTCCAGAACCAGCGGTTCGCCATTTTTGTCGCGCAGGAACAGGCCGTTTTCAGCAGAGCCTTCTGTCACGTTCACTAGGTACGGTGCGTTAGTGTAGCGGATGAGGTAATCGAGATCGACCTTACCAGCGGCCAACAATTCGCGGATCACCGACAGGATGAATAACCCGTCTGTGCCAGGCGTAATCCCGACCCATTCGTCTGCGATGGCGTTATAGCCAGAGCGCACTGGGTTCACGCCGACAACTTTTGCGCCACGTTCTTTCAAACGAGACAGACCCATTTTGATCGGGTTGGAATCGTGGTCTTCGGCAACGCCAAAGATCATGAACATTTCGGCCCGTTCCCAATCTGGTTGACCAAATTCCCAGAATGCGCCGCCCATGGTGTAGATGCCAGCGGCGGCCATGTTTACGGAGCAAAATCCGCCGTGCGCGGCATAGTTTGGCGTGCCAAAGTTTTGCGCCCACATGGACGTAAGGGATTGGGATTGATCGCGGCCTGTGAAAAACGCCAGCTTTTCAGGGGCCGTTTCGCGCAAGGGCGTCAACCAGTCAGAGGCGATTTGGAAGGCTTCGTCCCATGAGATTTCTTCAAACTCGCCTGATCCACGTGGGCCAACCCGTTTCATTGGGGCCTTAAGGCGGGCAGGGGAATAATGCTGCATGATGCCAGCGGATCCCTTGGCGCAGAGCACACCTTTGTTGATTGGGTGATCGCGATTGCCCTCGATGTATTTCACTTTTTCATCTTGGATGTGCACGTTGATGCCACAGCGGCAGGCGCACATGTAACAGGTGGTTTTGCGAATTTCGTCCGAGACTTTGGGAGAAGTATCGAGATCTGGCTGGACGTGTTTGTTCATAGCTGTTCTCCGTTTCGGATAGTATCGCGTGTTTTTGTGATGAGTGTCATCAAGTGATTAAGTTTCATGCCTGATTTTGCGTCAAAATAGCGGCAAGTGCGGCGGATGCCATGCGGGCAGCTGCGGGATCGGCGCGAGATGTTAGCAGGACTGGAACTTTGGCCCCCATGACAACACCGCCAGCGCAACCGCCGCCCATGTAAACGAGGGATTTGAAGATCGCGTTGCCTGACACGATGTCTGGCACGACGATGCAATCCGCTTGGCCTGCGACGGGATCGTCTGTCAGGCCTTTGGTGGCCACGGCTTCTGGCGACAGGATGAGGTCCATCGCCAGCGGGCCAGAAAAATCAGCGTTTTCGATATTGTCTTTGGCCCATGCGCACAGTTCTGCGGCCTCCACCGAAGAGGGGACCGAGGGAATGGCGGATTCTGTGGCCGATAGAAACGCGACTTTGGGGCGTTTAATGCCTCGTGCACGGGCCAGATCGACAACGGCTTGCGTGCAGGCTTGGCGGGTTTTCAGATCGGGCGTGACGTTCACAGCAGCGTCTGAAATTAGCAGGGGTTCATCGCGTCCGGGTGGTGTGATGTGGAAAACGTGGACAAGGCGGCTGGCAGTGCGCAATCCGTTGTCGCGTGTTAACACGCCCTTCATGAACATGTCGGTGTGAAGGTGACCCTTCATCAAAACATCGGCGTCACCAGAACCGCACAGGGATGCAGCTTTGTTTGCGGCGTCTGCTTCACCTAGCGTGTCGTGAACGGTAAATGCGGAAATGTCCCAGCCGAGTTTGGCGGCTTCGGCGTAGATTGCATCTGCTTCGCCGACGAAAATCGGGGTCATGATACCAGCCTGTGTTGCGTCTTTTGCGGCCATCATAGGCAGTTCAGCACCAGCGCGGGCAATGGCGACACGCGGGGCGGTTCCAGTTGCAGCTTGGGCGATAAGAGAGGCAGGACAATCAGGCGCGGTTTGAGACAGGAAAGCAGAGCGTGGCATTGGTGGTTCAAGTCCTTTTGGGCAGCAGATTTTGTATCCAGCATTCGAGGGTTTGTTATTAGGTCCAATTCGCCGTGCGGATGGAGCCAGTTCCTCAAATTTATAACAAATTGTCGAATAATGAGACCACTGGTCTCATTAGTAATAGATATGCCAAAAGGCCGCAGATGAGAAGCGGAAACTGTGGTTTCGCGGCGCAAGGGGCGGGGTTGCTGTTTATTGGGTTGATTGGCAGACTGGCGCGAAGCTTACACAAAGGTAAAAGCGCGATGGAAATACGACTGGCGACGGCGGCAGATTTCGACGGTATTTGGCCGATCTTTCAGCAGATCACCTCGGCCGGCACGACCTACGCTTATGCGCGGGATACGAATAAAGCCGGCGCGCAGAAGATTTGGATGGATGCGCCGCGCGAAACTTGGGTCGCGGTGGACGGCGGTGTGATTGTCGGGACGTATTACATCAAGGCGAACCAAGCGGGCGGCGGCGCGCATGTGTGTAACTGCGGGTATATGGTTGCGAGTGATGCACAGGGGCGTGGGATTGCGCGCGCGATGTGTGAGCACTCGCAGGTTAGGGCTGTGGAGTTGGGGTTTCTGGCGATGCAGTTTAATTTTGTGTTGGCGACGAATTTGGGTGCGATTGGGCTGTGGACGAAGTTGGGGTTTGAGGTTGTTGGGCGGTTGCCCGAGGCGTTTGATCATCCAGAGGCAGGGTTTGTGGATGCTGTCGTGATGTTTAAGCGATTGGCGAAGGGGTAACGCCAACGCTCGGTTCTAAGATATTCTCGGAATGAAATTGTTACTGCCAACTTTTGTCAGGAGCGAGGTGTTAGAAAGGTTTTGTCACGAAAGACGATTTTGAAAACCTTTGAAGAGAAGTTAGAGCAATGAACAGAACTCCCGTAAATCCTTGGTCATGGTCCCAACAGCTTGGGTACAATCAGGCAGAAATTATTACACAAACCACACGACAGCTAAATTGTGCTGGGCAAACGGCGGTGGACGGTGATGGGAATCCACAGCACGGGGATGACATGCGCAAGCAGATCGCGTTGGCATTGGATAATCTTGAGGCGGTTCTTAGCGGTGCGCAAATGGACCTTACCAATATCACGCGGTTGGTCATTTATGCGACGGATGTTGACGAGGCGATGAAGAATTTTGATCTGCTGGGAATGCGGTTTGGGCCAATTGGTGCCGCGCCTCCGATGACGTTGCTTGGGGTCACGCGGCTTGCGATACCTTCGTTGATGTTTGAAATTGAAGCGACGGCAGCCGATTAACCCGTTGAGTTGGTTTCACGAAAAAGGGCCGCTCGAATGAGCGGCCCTTTTGAATTTAGATGGTTCGGCTAAATCAGCCTTTGCCTTTCCATGGCACCAATTTGGTTTCTGCCATGCGCATCAGAACGTCGATGCCCAGACCGATCACACCAATGATGATGATACCGATGATGACGATGTCGGTGAGCTGGAATTTGGAGGCGGCGATAATCATTTTACCCGCACCCTTTTCAGCAGCAACCAATTCGGCGGCAACAACTGTGCCCCAACAGACGCCCATTGCAACCCGCGCACCTGTGAAAATCTCAGGCAGGGAGTTCGGCAAGATCACCTTCGTGAGGAGCTGACGTTTACTGGCCCCAAGCGAGTAGGCGGCGTGGACTTTGGAAATGCTAACACCTGAAACACCTGCGCGTGCTGCGATGATCATGATCCAGAGTGCAGCAAGGAAGAGGAGCGAGATTTTGCCCTGTTCGCCGATGCCGAACCAAATGATCACCAGCGGGATAAGCGCAAGCGGTGGTACGGGGCGCATCACTTCGACGATTGGGTCGAACCAACCGCGCAGCCATGAATTGAGCCCGATCGCAAAGCCAAGTGGAATGCCGAACAAGCAACCAAGAGCAAAACCGATGACAACACGGAACAGGGACCAGAACACGTTTTCCCAAAGACCAACGCCTTGGTAGCCGTTTTTGTTCAGGTTGATAAAGCTGCTCCATACTTTTTCAGGTGGAGGCAAATAGAGAGCTTCCATCGTGCGCCCAGTGGAGGGGCGAATGGAAAGGCTGCCTTGTTTGGTCACCAAAATTTCGCCACTTGCAAACGGATACACGTTTTCGCGCTCAACCGGTTGGCCGTTGATGGCGATGACTTCGTAGCCTTCTTCTTTGCCGCCTTCGTCATTGTTCTGAGCTTTGACGATCTTGGACCGACGTTCTGGTATTAAGATGATGTCGTCTTTGGCGAAGCTGTTGCCTTCAGCCGCGTTCGTTAGTTTTTCAGGTGACTTGTTATCCGATGAATGCACACGCACATAAACGGTTGCGCTGGCTTCTTGGCCAGCTGCATTGCGCGCAGTGTATTCAAACTGTGTGTCGCCTGTAAAGGCTGGGGCAAGAACGGTCGGGATCAAAGATGAGCCCGTTGCGATGCACCAGATCAAGAAGATCGACAGAATGGACGCCACAGAGGCGAAACGATTTGCGACAACCGAGCTTTCGTCCCCGAAAGTGACGGTTTTCAAACTGGCGTAGCCGCGTGCTTTGTCGCGTGTCGCGTCGTACAGCTTGAATAGGTAGTTGATCGCAAGGCTGAACAGCACAAAAAGACCAAAGATGACGGCAATGCCGATCACCATCCAGAAGGCGGTGAAGAGGGCGTCTATAATTTCAAACCACATTATGCTGTCTCCGTCCGACCCATGATTTCTTCTTCCATATCCCAAATCATGGATAGGATTTCATCACGGCGTTGCCCAAATTCTGGGTGGCGTTTTACTTCGCGCAGGTCTTGGCCGACGCCAAGTTCTGCAAAGGGCAATTGATATTCTTTGTGCACACGGCCCGGGCGCGGTGCCATAACCAGAAGGCGTTCGCCCAGCAGAAGGGCTTCTTCAACCGAGTGGGTGATCAGAATGATGGTTTTGCCGGTCTTTTTCCAGATGTCGAGCACGAGGCTTTGCATCTTTTCGCGGGTCAACGCATCGAGCGCGCCAAGGGGTTCGTCCATCAGGATCACGTCAGGTTCGTTTGCAAGGCAACGGGCCAAGGCCACACGTTGTTGCATACCACCGGACATTTCGTAGATCATCTTTTCGCCAAAATCTTGCAGGCCAACAATATCGAGCAGCTCTTCGACTTTCTCGTTGATTTGCGCTTTTGGCATGCCCTTCATTTTGGGGCCGAAACCGATGTTCTGGGTGACGTCCATCCATTCAAACAAGGCGCCATGTTGAAACACCATGCCGCGTTTCGGGCTGGGGCCAACAATGTTTTCACCAGACAGAGACATTTTGCCTTCTGTGGGGGCCAAAAAGCCTGCGAGAATGTTGAGAAGTGTTGATTTACCGCAACCAGATGGGCCCAGAACTGACATCAGTTCGCCCTCCTTGATGTTGAGGTTGATGTTTTTAAGAGCTTCGACTTTGCCGCCATTGGGCAATTCGAAGGTCATAGAAACATCGTCGATGACCAATCCAGACATGAGGCGTCCCTGTTTTGTTATGTTTTTGGGGGGAGTGGGATGCGGCCCCGTTCGAACGGGGCCGCATCTTTTTCGTTCAGCGCCGTTTACACGGCAGGCTGATTACATTTTTGAAGCAGCTTCCAAGTAGGAAGAGTTCACAACTGCGGAATAGTCGGACAGTGGTGTGATCTTGTCACCAAGGCCAGCTGCTGCTGCTGTAAGGAAGTCAGCAACGCCGCCACCCATCCAGTCAGCGGACAGTTGAGTTGCAGTTGATGGGAATACAAAAGTGCCGATAACAGCAGTTGTACCTTCCATGTCCATACCAGCTTCTTTTGCGATGCCAGCCATCATTGGCGCTGGATCCGCTGCGTAAGCTGCGTTCATTTCAGCAGTGATCGCCAAGAATTTAGCCAGAATGTCTGGGTTTTCTTCGCCGAATGCTGTTGGAACAGACGTTACGTCGAACACTTTGCCAACAACTGCTTCTTTTTCAGCGCCGGAAATGATCGGGTTGCCGTGCTGTTTCATTGTGCGCAAAGAACCACCCCAACCACATGCCATAGCAAGGTCTGTGGACGGTTGGCTGAATGCTGCAGCGGAATCAGAAGGTGCCATGTCAACGATTGTGAAGTCAGCTTCGGTCATGCCGAAATGCTTGATCTGAGCCAAGAAGCCAGAATGCGCAGCTGTACCAAGTGGAACAGCAACTTTCTTGCCTTTAAGGTCCATCACGTTGTCTTTTGTGATTTCCAGCTCGGAGCGCACAACACAGTTGTCGTTGTCAGAGTATGACACAGCGATGTCTACAACTTGAAGGTCCTGACCTGCAGCTGTTGCCACCAAGAAAGGTGTCACGCCTTGGGAGTAGGAAATGTGTACGTCGCCAGACGCCATAGCTGCGGACATTGCTGTACCCGCGTCGAATGCTACCCATTTCACTGGAATGCCCAGTTTTTCAGCATAGAGTTTGTTTGCTTGTGCGTGCTGGTTTGGTGTTGGCCATTCCAAGAAATACGCAACAACCAGTTCGTCCAGTGCGTTTGCAGCTGTACCTGTTGTCGCAGCGAGGGCAACGGCCATAGCTGTAAGTGTGTTCGTGAATTTCATGTTATTCTCCCTGATCTTCAGGCGCATGTTAGCCCTGAAGCGATTTGACTATCCGAGGCGGCCTAACAGATGGCAACGCTCGGGCGGACATTGGACTCGTTTTAATGGAACTGGATAGTGCCAGTTGACCCATTGAATGATTCCAACGCCCTGCACTGTGACAAAACTGGCCCTAAAGTGCTAGCTGTTTTTTATGGCTTGGGAAATGATGGCGACGCCTTTGGGGATGGCCGTGCTGTCGATCGAAGAATAGGCGAGGCGGTAGTGGTTGTGGGGCCCTGAGCGGCCTTCAAAAAATGGTGCGCCTGGTTCGATGAGCACGCCTTTGGTCTTTAGGTCTGCTGCAAGATGTAGTGTATTTATGTGATCTGGTGCCCGCATCCAAAAAGAGGATCCACCAAAGGAGGCGGTGCCCGCAACGGTAAGCCCGTGTTCCTCTAATGCTTTGGCCATGACTTGGCGACGTTCAAAATAGGCATCTTTCATGCGACGGATCAAAGCATCGTAATGCCCAAGTGCCAGAAAGTTGGCAGTGGTGCGCTGCATATGTCCGGGCGGATGGCGCAAAACGGTGGAGCGCAGGGCGCGGGCCTGACGAATAAGGGGTTCGGAGGCCACGAGGTAGCCAAGGCGCAGCCCTGGAAACAGTGATTTGGAAAAGCTGCCGATGTAGATAACGCGCCCTTCAGTATCGAGGGATTTGAGCGCGGGAGATGGCGAATTCAGGAACGACATTTCAAATTCATAGTCATCTTCGACGATGATCATGTTGTGTTCTGAGGCGAGTTTCAGCAGCGCGTGACGACGGTTCATCGGCATCGTGGCCGCCGTTGGCGCGTGGTGGCTGGGGGTGGTGAACACGACATCGGTGTCGGTGGGCAGTTTGGCAGGATTTAACCCTTCGCTGTCCACATCAATCGCAGTTAGACGGCTTTCTGATTGGCGCAAAACACCGCGCAGACCTGGGTAGCCCGGATTTTCAAATGCGGCGTGTTTGTTGGGGCCAAGTAGGAGTTGTGCCACCATCCAAAGGGCGTTTTGTGCGCCCACGGTCAACAAAATTTGATCACGATTGGCGTGGATGCCACGCCGTGTCAGGGTGTGGCGGGCAATAAAGTCGATCAATTGGGGATCGTCTTCTTCGGCGTAATCAGATGTGAGGCTGTCGAATTCCTTCTTGCCGAGAGCTTGGTGGGCGCACAAGCGCCAGTTTGAATGGGAAAACAGTTTCGGGTCCGCTTGGCCGTAGATGAACGGGTAGGGGTAGGATTGCCAGTTGAAGGTTTTTTCGACTTTGGCAGCGCCCGCGTATTTGCGTTGTAGCGCCTGATCCCAATCGACCTGATCTTGTTGGGGTGCGGTTGTGCCGTCAAAAGCAGATGAGGGTGCGTCGTCAGCGACGAAAAAGCCAGAACGGGAACGAGTGGCGAGGTATCCGTCTGCGACAAGTTCTTGGTAAGACAGTGTGACGGTGATGCGGCTGATGCCGAGGTGTTTTGCAAGTTTGCGCGACGACGGCAGGCGCTCGCCCGGAAGGAAGCGTCGCGATAAGATTGCGGAGGCCACGATTTGACGGATCTGGCTTTGCAAGCTGCCTTCAAACGCGGTGTCGAGGAAAAAGAGGTCTTCGGATAGGGCCATAAGTCCGTATAACTGGACTTAATTGGCGCGTAAAGTGGACTTAATCCTTACAGCTTTAAAAACTGGGATCGTTCGCCATCGTGACTGAAGAACGGGACAGAGTGTTCGCCGTCTGGGTTGGAAAGTCGATTTTCCACTTCGGCCAAGACGACTTCGGTGATGAAGGGAAGGTCGAATTCGCGAGATTTTGCCAGTGGGATCCATTGCAGATGGGAAAGCTCGTCTTCGGCGCGCGAGAAATCATCAAGGTCACCTTGGATCAAATCGGCGCGCCCTAAGAAGAAACGCGCATCAAAACGGCGCGGACGACCCGGAGGCGTGATGGCGCGGAAGATGAATTCGAGTCCGGATGGGTCGGGTAGGTTGCCTGCTTGAAAAAAGCTCTGCCAGTTTTCTGGCTGTGTGCCGGCGAGGGTTGTTGCTTGGTCGGATGGGGTTCCGATAGCGTGGCCTGTTTCTTCCCACATTTCACGAATTGCAGCGGCCAAAAGGGGCCCCGCCAGATCTGGCGCGGATTGATTGCCCAAGCGCGCCATACAAGTTGGCGCTGCTGTGCCGTTCATCGTGACATTGGCGTCAGCCGCATCTAGGCCACCGCCCGGAAACACAAATTTATTGGGCATGAAAACAGCGGCCTTGCCTCGTTGCCCCATTAAGACGTGTGGGCCATCGCCTGTTTCGCGCACCAAAATAACGGTGGCGGCGTTTTTGATTGGAACATCTTTGAGCGGAGTATCGGACATAAGGAGCGCCTGCTGTTGCTTGCGCCCATATAAATCGGGGAGGGATCAGAAAGTCTAGCGGTTCTGGCTACTGTGCTGAGGATTGCGCAGCGTCACGGCCAAAACCATGCATGCGTTTGGCCCATTGGAGTCCAACAAACACACCTTTGATGCGTGGCAACAAATATAGCGCCAATGCCACAAATGCGACGGTGAATCCGACCGTCATAACAAATGTATTTGGCCGCCATGTTTCAAAAACAAACATAATAAGCGGCGCCAACAGGTGGCCACAGACAAGGATCGTGACATAGGCAGGGCCGTCATCGGCGCGGTGGTGGTGCAATTCTTCGGAACAGACTTCGCAGGTGTCGCGCACCTTTAGGTATCCCTTAAGCAACGGGCCAGCGCCGCAATTTGGGCATTTACGACGCCAACCGCGCAGCATTGCAGGTTTGGCTTCGCGTTCTACCAAATCGGCGCTGATGATGTGATCTGTTTGTTCCATGACAGTTATCTAGGGGTTTGGGATTAAAAAAGAACTGGGACAACCTGTCTTGCGGCGCGATGTCGCAAATTAATTTTGAAATCAGCGACGGAAATCAGTGTTGCTCACCGTATCACTGGCATAAAAAAATACAGTAAAAGTAAACAGGAAAGAGTAAAGCTATGAAAACACCATTGAAAATCGCCCTTTTGAGCGCAACCGCTACTGCAATAGCATTGGCTGTGAGTGTTCCGGTCATTGCCAAAGGGAAAGGCGGTGCGCGTTTCGAAAAAAATGGACACCAACGCGGATGGATTTATTGATCAAGCAGAAATCACTGCTGCGCGCGATGCGAGGTTCCAAAAAATGGACGCCAACGGCGATGGCGCACTAGATGTCGCAGAAATGGAAGCACACCGCGCTGCGCGTGCTGAGAAGCGCAAAGCTAAAGCGGCAGAAAAATCTGAGGAGCGCCAAGCCAAGATGATGGCGCGTTTGGACACCAACAAAGATGGATTGCTGCAAAAAGATGAAATGAGCGGTCACGGTGTGGAGCGGATGCTCAAGCGTATGGATAAAGATGGCGACGGCCGTATTTCCAAAGCGGAAGCAGAAGAAATGGGCGGTAAACGTCGCAAAACTTCGGAATAAACACCGCAGAGCAGCGCCCAGCAGCTATGGGCGTTGCTCGGACATGAAAACAAGGGTAGTTCGGGATCACGATGATGCCTTTCGACAGCCAAAGTGAGATCAGTGACGACGCCTTAATGGTTTTGTTCGCCAATGGAGATGGGCAGGCAGCAACGTCGCTGGCCTATCGCCATACGCCACGGGTTTTGGCGTTGGCCTATCGGATGTTGAGCGATCAGGCTGAAGCAGAGGATGTGGCGCAAGATGCGCTGATGCGACTGTGGAAAATTGCACCAGATTGGCGCCAAGGTGAGGCGAAAGTTTCGACTTGGCTGTACCGCGTGACCAGTAATTTATGCACGGATCGGTTGCGAAAACATTCGGGTAAGCGGCGCCCTGCAGAGATTGATAGCGTACCTGAAACTGCGGATGAAACGCCTTCTGTTGAGGCGCGTTTGATTGGCAGGGACCGCGCGACCGCGCTGCAAACTGCGTTGCAAACTTTGCCGGAACGCCAAAGGCAGGCCGTTTCACTGCGATTTTTGCAAGAGCTGAGCAACCCAGAGGTGGCCGAAGTTATGGGTATTTCTGTGGACGCGGTAGAAAGCCTGTTGTCGCGCGGCAAGCGCGGTTTGCTGGCCGTTTTGGCGGATGATAAGATGGAATTGGGATTGGAGTTTTGAATGGACGCGTTTGATAAAAAACAAGATCAGGCATTGGATGCGCTTTTTGCAGCGGCCAAAGCGGCTGATCCAATTCCCAGTGGTGATTTGATGGCGCGGATCATGGCGGGCGCGGCTGGTGCCCAAAAACCAGCAGCTGTACCAATCGTTGCGCCTGAACGGCGTGGCTTTGGGCAAACGCTGAGCGATGTTTTTGGCGGTTGGGCAGGGGCCTCGACGTTGGTAGCCTGTGTTGGGTTGGGGGTTGTTGTAGGCGTTGTCTCGCCCGATGTGGTTTTAAGTTATTTGCCCGGTGCCGAACTGGGGTTGGGCGATGATGTGTTTGGGCTGTATTATGAGAGTGAGTTGTAAGATGGAATGTTGTGATGTCTGATATATCTTCGAAATCCACACCATCGACGAGAGGGCGAAACTGGACGCGGATCGCACTTCTGATTTCGCTCGCGCTTAATTTGGTGATCGTTGGCGCCCTTGTCGGTGCATTTTGGAAGAATGAAAAACCGACGGGTCGGCATTTGGATCGAATGTCGATGGGAATAGGCGCTTACGTGCGTGCTTTGCCCGAGCCTGCCAAAAGCGAGGTTATGACGTTGGTCGGGACTGGCTCTGAGGATCGTCGCAGTTTTCGCCGTGCAATGCGGGAACGGCAGCGTGAATTTGAACGTGTTTTGCTGGAAAAACCGTTTTCAGAACAGGCAGTGCGCAAAGCATTGTTGCAACGGCGTGATTTTGCGTTGGATAAAACTGTTAGATTGCAAGATGCCTATGTAGACGCTTTGGTTGCGATGTCTGATGCCGAGCGTGCCGCGCATTTTGAAAGGGCACAAGAATTGTTAGAGCAACGCCGCGATGGTAAGCGCCGCAAGAAGCGCGACTAAGCAGCCTTTCCGCAGAAATTTACGCGGTCGCGCCCATCATCCTTGGCACGGTACAAAGCCATATCGGCACTTTCGATTAAGGCCTCGCTTGAAGCCCAAGTCGATTTTGTGCCGCTTACACCAATGCTTGCGGAAGCTGAAATCGCATCGCCACTGTCTGCCAAAAATGTTTTTGAGGAAATCTCAAATCGCAGTCGCTCTGCGATCTGTTTTACCCGCTCTATAGTGGCGTTTTCTAGAATTATGAGGAATTCTTCGCCCCCGATGCGGGCAACCAGATCCGCTGACCGCACGTTCTTTTTAAGGCGCTGGGCTGTTTGACGAATAACTGCATCACCCGTTAGATGGCCGTAGGTGTCGTTGATCCGTTTAAAGCGGTCCAGATCCAAAACCATCGCCGTGACGGTGCTTTTGGAGTCGGAGCGATCACGGATAAGGCTGTTCAAATGCTGCATGGCATACCGCCGATTATAGAGCCCCGTTAGCGGATCAAGCAGCGCGGATTTCAGATGCTTGGAAATGGTTTTCTCGGCTTGATGGGCGATATTGTGATGCCATAAAATACGGCGAATGCGGCTGGCAATTTCTTGAGCGCTGGCGGTTTGAAACACAAAATCGCTGGCCCCAAATTCTAGGGCGCGCTGGGCAATTGTTTCGTTGTCTTTGGGAACAACAAATAAGATGTTCGGGGCTGCCGCGCCGCCATTGCGGCGAAGCGCGATCATCTGCGCCAAAGCAGCGTCAGTGCCAAGGGTTTCTGAATCAATGATGTAAATGTTGGTCGAATGCTTTGACTGCTTTTTGGAAGGTGCGCTGGTCAACTGAAGGTTCGGAAAATCCGTTTTCAATAGCTGGGCAAGAGGGCGAATAACGTGACCGCCGAAAGATTTTGCGGCCAAGGAAAGATCAACAATAATCCGTTTTGTTGGGGGTGGTGGAAACGCGATGGATTGTTCCGCAAACCCCATATCAGAAATTGTTCGACGTTGTTCGGTGATGGCATCGAGGCGCACTTTGCTCCGGATCAAAAGGTTTAGGCGCGAGGTCATTAGCCACTTTGACGCGCGGTATTGCAAAACGTCATCCACCAAAAGATCGTGGGATTGATCCCAAACCGCGCCATCGTCAGCGTTATTGAGGAAGATAACGGGCGTATGAGCAGAGGTTTGATTGTCCTTAAGCCAGTGAACACATTCAAAATTTGATGCACGATCTGCCTGATACGAAACCAGGATCAAATCGGGTGTATTTAGGCGCACCTGTGACTGCAATTCCGAAAAATCAGAGGCCAAGGTCACGTCGAAAAACTCAATAGACAACTGGGCCTTGAGCATTATTCTGTTCGTAACGATTGGGTCGAAAACCAAAATACGTCCCGGCATTGGATTTTCCTTCACTGATTGGTGTGAACGGCAGGATAAATAGGCGCAGGAACTGTTCTGCCCTTACAGATGACCGCAAAGGTGTTAATGAAACCTTTAATAAGTGAAGATAATTTTAAACGGATTTGTTTTAAATGACTCCAGAGGCCGCAGAAGTTGTTGCATTACAAGCGCTTGCTTGGATTGTTGGGAATGATGACCTGCGCGATGTGTTTTTGGGTGCCAGTGGCGCAAGTGTCGATGATTTACGCACAAGCGCGGCAGATGTTGATTTTCAGGCGTCGGTGTTGGGTTTTTTGTTAATGGATGATCAATGGGTGATCGAATTCTGCGATGATCACCGTTTGGATTACCAAACCCCGTACCAAGCGCAACAATCTTTGCCTGGGCAGGGTGTGCCCCATTGGACTTAACTTGCGCCGCTCGTTGGCGCGTTCAGCTGATGTGCTAGCCAATCTAGCAAAGTTTTTGCGGGGTTTGGGGCAAAACGCTTGAATATTCGTGCGCCAAATTTTGGACCTGTTTGACCTTGGTTCGCGATAATCAATGTGGCGTTGGTGGCGGCACCAAAATTGCTAAGCGTTAGAGACATGATTAGATTGGTCGCCCGCCCTTCTGAAATGTGTTTGCGCGCGCGTGCCATACTGGCGGCGCTGGGCAATAGGTGACCTGTGGGGGCGTTTCTGGACATGGCAAAATCATCAAGCGTAAGCGTGAGCGATATCGCTACGGGCGCGTCGATTTCGATGAGCGTTTCGGTGTATTCCTCAATCACGGTTTTAGCATCGCGCAGGACAAGACGTTGATCCCCTGCGCGTGACGAGGGCTGGGTTGTGGTGTCGGGATAAAGCATCCCGTCACCCCATTTGAAATCGGGCGGCAGGGATGCGAAAGCGTTGAAAACGGTATCTTGGGTGTGCTCGAACGCAAGGGTGTGTTCGCTGAACATCAGAGGTCAATTTCCAAAACGCCACCGGCCTTGGCCGCGCGTGATTGGCACAAGATTAGGCTGGTTTCGCGCTGTTTGTTGGACAAAACGAAGTCGCGGTGCTCGACGTCGCCCGAAACGATGCTGCACTTACAGACGCCACAAATACCGTCGGAACATTTGACGTCGATTTGTACGCCTGCATCTTGAAGCACGTCTGTCGGGGACTTATCCGCAGGAATTTCGAAAGTTTTGCCTGATTTTGCCAATTTTAGGGTAAAGGCGTGGTTTTCATATTCTGGTAGCTCTGGAACCGAGAAATATTCCATGTGGCGGTTTTCCTCTGGGAAGCCGCCTGCTTCGGCTGTTTCGAGAACACCTGCCATGTAAGCGTCTGGGCCGCAGGTATAGACGTGCGCACCTTCGGCATATTTCAAGATTTTCGAGAGGTCTGCGCGCGAACCTTGATCGGAATAATGAAGTGAGACTTTGTCAGACCACGGCTGGTTTTTCAGGATTTGGTCAAATGCGGCTTGATCGGCTTTTGATGCGGAATAATGCAGTGTGAAATCTGCGCCAATGGCGTGCAGGCGATGGGCCATTGCGACCATTGGCGTGACGCCGATACCGCCGCCCATGAGGTAGGTTTTTGAGGCGTCTTCGATCAGTGGAAAGTGGTTGAGGGGTTTTGAGATGAACACCATGCGGCCGGGTTCAAACGTGCGGGCCATTAGGAGCGAGCCGCCACGCCCTAGGTCTTCGCGCAGGACTGCAATTTGGTATTTGGACGGGTCGGCAGGGTCGTGGGACATCGAATATTGACGGAAAAATTCGGGGGCGACGACCACATCGATGTGCGCGCCTGCGGTACTGACTGGCAATGGGGCGCCGTCGGGGTTGGAGAATTCGTAAAGCGTGACGAGATCGGAGAGTTTTTCGACGCGTGAAATTTGAACGCGCGTGACAGGTTTGTCTGCGGTTTTGTCAAATTCATAAGTGTGTTCAGGGGGCTGGCCTGCCGCGCGGCGGCGTTTGTGTTCATCCGCTGGGATCATGTCATGATAGGCTTGGATCGCTGCTTCGCGGTCCATTGGAAAGGGCCACGGATAGGGTGGCGGTAGGATGTTGGCAGGATAAACGGCGAGGGTTTGATCCTCGAATTTCAGGTCAAGTTCGGGGGAGAGGCCACGCAGGTTAACCTCTTTCACGGGAGTGGTGTATGGGCCTTCATTGGTCATTTCCAAATCCCACCACCATTTTTTGACGGGGTTGATGGTGCCATTACCGATTGTGTCGTCTAGTTTGGCCAGTGCTTTGGCGGCAAAGGGAAGGTTGGAGGCGGCCCAGCGGAAGGGGGCTTCGGCGAACAGGCCTTCTAGGTTCCACGGACAGGTTTTCATGCAGCGACCACACATGGAGCCACCGGGGGTGGTAATGCGGTAAGTTGTGCATTTTTGACTGTCGGATTTCCAGATTTCATAGCCGTTGAACATGAGTTTCGGGCCAGCGGTGATTGCGCCTGACGGGCATTCGCGGGCGCATTTGTTGCAGGCCTCGCAAAAGGATTGAAGGCCGAAATCGATGGGCTTGTCGTGGGCCATTGGCATGTTTGTGGTGACGGTGCCCGATTTGAGGCGCGGGCCGAGGAAGGGGTTGAGGATAACCTCGCCGATGCGGGAAACCTCGCCCAAACCAGAGAGCAGCATGAGGGGCGGTTGCACAACTTCGGAGCCCATAACGGTGTGGACGTTTGCGGTGTAACCCATGTTGCGGATTTGTTGGGCGAGGACGCCGCCGAGTAGGGAAAAGCGCAAGTAAGCGCGCATTGATTGGGCCGTGGCGATCCAGTCGTCGCCTGATGCGCCTTCCATTGTTTCGTGGCCTTGGTCGATCACGATGGAGATGGCGTTGGAATGGTAGGGAATGAGTTCTTCGCCGATCGCGTCGTGGGAATAGTAGCACCAATCGGGGCAATCAGAGAGGCCGACGCCGTCGCACCCCAAGAAATAGGCGGTTGCTTTTAGGTTGGCGGCGTTTTGGGCGGGGTCAGTTACCGAGGCGTGGATTTGGTCGGCTTTGCCGCCGTCTTGGAGCAGAACGAACGCACCTAGGGCGTGGCGAAAGGCGAAGGCAGTTGCGCTTTTGCGGACATAGTTGCCGTTTTTCGCGGCTTCTTGAGGGCCTTTTCCGAGGTCCCCAAACAGGGTTCGAGCAAACATATCGGCGCGTTTTGGAACGCGGGCCACGTTGGGCGCGTCGATGTAGGTTGTTGGATCATCCACCCGTTTGAGCTTTTCGTAGGGGTGTGGACCATCGGCAAAGTTGCGTTTGGCGTAGGGGTCGCGATTGCGGGCGGATTTTGCGTGCTTGCCTGTGCCAAATTTGTACGAATAGAGCGGCGGTTGGTTGGCAGAGAGCGGTTGATCGGGCGCGATGTCGAGCGTGGTGGTGATGACCGCAAGGCCAAAACGTGTGCCAAGGATGGGGTTGGTGGCGATGCCGTTTTGATTGATTGTAAGGCCAGCGGCAACAGACGCCCGCGTGAGGTCGATATCTGAAGCGGAGGCCGAGTGAGCGCGTGCTGCGTACCCCAGCGAACGGATGTAGGCGGCGAGGACGGACGCAGTTTCGGATGCGCGTAGAGCGGCGCGGTGGGATTGTGCGTTTTGGATCCAATCGGAGCCTGGCTCGGATGATTTTGGATCGCGCTGGTATTCGTACAGGAACACGATGGCGTTGGTGTGATCGTCGCAGGTTGTGGCGGGTGCGGCCATTGCTTCGCGCAGGCCCGCCATGATCATGTCGATGCCAGAAGCGAGGGTTTTGACCTGTTTTGTGCGCAGGGTTTCGGACAGGCGATCCACATCTGGGTTGGAAAACGGCGTATCAAGCCAGAGGTCTGGCGTGATGTGGGCCGTGCCGATCATGGAAGCGTCGCAATAGTAGCCGAATGCTTTGATGTGGTTCGCGCGTTCCGTTGGATCGGATGGGATGGTGGCCATTTCAGCTTTGACGGTTCCGTTGCGGATCACGTCCATCATGGCCTGATACTCGCCCATCGCGTTGACGACGGACAAGGGATTGTCGGCTTGAAAGTGCATCTGGGATTGCGCAGGCAGGGTGGCGATGTCTGGCTGGATATCTGTGCGGCGCAACCGTTCCAGGGGGTAGGGGCCAAGGTGTGGTGCGCGGTTTTTGTAGGAAAAGAGTTTGGTCATGATCAGACGCCTGTGGCTGTGGCTTTTAGGGAGGCCGTTAGTTTTTCGAGAAGGTGGGTGAGTTGGGTTTGCTCGGCATTGCTGAGGGCTGCATCAATGGAGGAGCGGGTTTGCAGGGCGAGGGGCATGGAGTGGTAAAGCAGATCGCGTCCCTTTGGCGTCAGGGCCACGGTTGTTGTGCGTTTATCGGTATTTCCGGCAGCACGTTTCAGCAGGCCATCGCGTTCCATCTGTTTGAGCGTTCGCGATGCGGCAGCGCGGATGATGCCGATATAATCGGCGATGGCAGAGGGTGCGGTGATGTTTTGTTCGCCGACCGCCACAAGGACGCACCACATTTGACGCGTTAGGTTAAGCGTAGACAAAGCGGTTTCGAAGCTAGCATTGTTGGTTCGCGCCGCAATAGTAAGTTTATAGCCTAGGCCAGAATGGAGGTCGTAGGGAGCTTTCATAGTTAACTATGTTAATTAAATTGCCAGTGCAAGTCAATCTGAAACATTTGTTGAGTGGCAGCTGGCGTGAAGGGCAGGTATTTAGAGGGAAATTTGGAGGGCTAGGTTTTGACGATTAAAGGTTTGGTATTTGATAAGGACGGCACGCTGTTTCAGTACGGGGACACTTGGGCTGTTTGGTGTGATCTGGTTTTGGCCGAGTTGTCGGGTGGAGACATGGCGAAGACGCGCGAGTTGGCGCAGGCCGTGGGGTATGATTTTGAAACGAAAGAGTTTTTGGCGGGCAGCATGGTTGTTGGTGCGTCAGCCGGCGAGATAAATCAGGCTTGGGTGGAATTGCTGCCAAGTTGGAGTTTCGAGGATGTGGACGAGGTGGCTGTGAAACATCTGGAAAGCCTGCCGTCGTTGCCTGTTTGCGATTTGAAGGCGCTGTTTTCTGGGATGAAAGCCAAGGGCATGAAGTTGGGGATAGTGACTAACGATTATGAAGCTGGTGCAGTGCAACAGTTGGCTGGCGAAGGGATCTCCGATCTGTTTGATTTCGTTGCTGGGTTTGACAGCGGGCATGGGGTGAAACCTGCTGCTGGGCCATTGCTGGCGTTTGGCAAAGCGGTTGGGTTAGCGATGGATGAAATCGCGATGGTTGGCGACAGCACCCATGATTTGGGCGCTGGGCGTGCAGCAAAGGTTGCGCAGACGATTGGGGTTTTGACGGGGCCAGCACTGGAAGAAGATATCGCGCATTTGGCGGATATTATTCTGGGCGATATTTCGGAAATTCCGGAAAAGCTGTGGGGATAAGCCCGCTGTGCAGTGGGCTATTTTTGTAACGCCGAGCGATCTTTGCGATCCTCGGAAGGTTTAAGGCCGAATTCGGTTTGGTATAGGCGCGACAGATGGGATGGGCTGGGGAAGCCGGTCATCAGGGCGATCTCCAAGATCGAAAGATTGGTGTGCCAGAGGAGTTGGCGCACCTTTTCAAGCCGTAGTTTACGATAATATCGCGCTGGGCTGGAATTGAGGTGACGCGAAAACATGCGCTCTAGGGAACGGACGGTTTTACCAGCGGTTTTTGCGATTTCTGGGATCGGAAGCGTGGTTTCCATGTTTTCAATCATGGTTGTGATGGCCGCTTGGATTGCTTTTGGCAGGGTTTCGTATTGATTTAAAGAATAGGGGCGTTGGCCGACCGACGAGCTGCGGATACGGTCAATTTGGTATTGATTGCCCACCGCGTTGGCGATGCCGATGCCGTGATGTTCGGCAATGATGTGAAGCGCGATGTCCATGGATGACAGGCCGCCTGAGCCTGTCCAGCGGTCGCGATCCATGACGTAAAGGTTTGGAGAGATTTTGAGGTTGGGAAACTCTTCGGAAAAAGCAGGCTGGTTTTCCCAATGCAGCGTGAATTCATACCCATCGAGGAACCCTGCGCGCGCCAGCATTACACTACCGATGCACAAAGCACCAAAGACATCGGATTGGCGTGAAAAACGGTGGAGCGTTGCATTGAGGGCTGGACGATTTGCGGGGTCGGCTTGCATACCTGCACAGGTGAAAAAGTAATCGAAATGTTGCGTGTCTTTGCAAGAAAGAGTGGGTTGGATTGACAGGCCATCAGAGGCCACGACAGGATTATCGTCGATCGACACGAAATCACAGGTGTAGACATCGACCCCAAGTTCACGATTGGCAGAGCGGAACGGGCCAGTCATCGCGGTGATGCACAAAGACGAGAACGCATCAATCAGCAGAAAGCCGATGCGAATCGGAGGGGGCGATTTTGGATCGGCTGTGGGTGACATATTTGGATGAGACATGGGAATGGACCAATTGACGTGTAGCGCCATTTAAGACTGAATTTGCGATCAATCGCAGCCGAAATCGTCACGCTTTGTCGTAAACGGTGCACTAAAAACGACAAGCTGCTGCCAGAGTGGGCGGGCTGATCACTGAATACGGGAGACAGATCAATGGCAAAACGGACCAGAAGCGGTGGACGCGCGGGCAATTCACGGCGCACATCAACGGCTGCAATTGATCAGATGCCATGGCGCAATATCAAGAACATTGACCGCCCTACAGAACCGCTCGATGAAGAGGGTGTTCTGACAATTCACCGCGGCGCGATGCACATTCTGTCGAATATCGGCATCAAGATGCTTAACCCAGAGGCGCTGGGCATTCTAAAGGCTGCTGGGTGCAAGGTTGTCGAGCAGACCGTGTTTTTCGAGGAAGACTTAGTAATGGAAATGGCCGGCAAAGCGCCGAGCGAGTTTACCATTACCCCGCGCAATCCCGACAGAAGCGTGATTATTGGCGGAAATAACATCGTTTTTGGCAATGTTTCTTCGCCGCCGAATTACTGGGATTTGGAAACGGGTAAAAAGACGGGTGACTTTGAGAGTTTCAGCAACATGATGAAGCTGACATCGTATTTTAACTGTATTCACATGGCGGGCGGATATCCTGTGGAACCGACCGATATTCACGCCTCGGTGCGCCATTTGGACTGTGTGCAGGAAAAATTGTTGGTTACGGATAAGGTGGTGCATGCCTATTCATTGGGGCGCGAGCGTGTCGAAGATGGCATGGAGATGGTGCGGATTGCGGGTGGATTGAGCGACGACGAGTTCGATGCAAGCCCACGCATGTTTACCAATATCAATTCGGTGTCGCCGCTTGTGCATGATTTCCCGATGCTTGATGGTGCGATGCGTATGGCGCGGCGTGGGCAGCCCGTGATTGTCACACCGTTCACGCTGGCGGGTGCGATGGCGCCTGTCACCATGTCGGGTGCTGTGACGTTGAGCATTGCCGAAGGGCTAGCAGCGATTGTGTTGCTGCAAATCGTGAAACCTGGATGCCCTGTGGCGATCGGGACGTTCACATCAAATGTGGATATGAAATCGGGCGCACCTGCGTTTGGGACGCCAGAATACATGCGCGCGACGCAGATGACGGGGCAGATGGGGCGGTTTTACGGCTTGCCGATCCGATCCAGTGGCGTGTGCACGGCGAATGTGCCTGACGGGCAGGCGATGTGGGAAACATCCAATAGCTTGTGGGCAGCTGTGCAATCGGGAACGAACATTGTATATCACGCCGCTGGTTGGCTGGAAGGTGGGCTAATTGCTAGCCCTGAGAAGTTCATTATGGATTGCGAAGTTTTGCAGATGATCCAGCGGTATATGGAGCCAGTAATTACCGAAACGCGGCCCGAGGATATCGCGCTTGATACCATCGCAGAAGTCGGGCCACAGGGCCATTATTTTGGCGTTCAACACACGCAAGATCGGTATGAAACCGCGTTTTACAGTCCGATTGCAAGTGATTGGCGCAATTTTGAAGCCTGGGAGTTGGATGGCGGGAAGTGGACGGCGGAGCGTGCGCATAAGACGTATAAGGACATTCTGAACGAGTTTACACCGCCCCCAATTGATGACGGGATCAAAGAAGAGCTGGCTGAATTTGTAAAACGCCGCACAGCAGAGGGTGGGGCGCCAACCGATTTTTAGGTTTTTCCTGTTAATTTTTAGGGAAAAAGATTGCGAATTTGGGGGCGTGTTTACGATTGTTAAGGTTTGATTGTGTAGCACTGGAACTGCTCGAAGGAGGAGTTTTGAATGCATGGTGCGATCAATCGGGGGTTACAAGCCTACGTCTGCGAAATCTTTAGCAAGGAAATCTGGGAAGATACCTGCGGGCGTGCGGAACTCGGCAGTTATAATTTTGAGACGATGTTGTCTTATGATGATGAGATTACAGATCGCGTTCTTGAGGCGTTGAGCAAAGTCCTAAAGCGCGATCGGTCTGATATTCTTGAGGATTTTGGAACATTCGTGGTTTCAGAGTCTACCTTGCAATCAGTGCGTAAATTATTGCGGTTTGGCGGCGAAAATTATGTGGAATTTCTGCAATCGTTAGAAGACGTGCATGATCGTGCAAAGGTTGCGATGCCAGATTTTGATGTGCCTAAATTTGAGTTGGAAACCCAAGCCGACAATCAATTCATCCTCAATTACCGGTTCGAAAAGCTTGGGTTCGGTGCCGTTTTCCTTGGTCTTTTACGGGGGATGGCGGATGATTACGGCGCGTTAATTCTGATTGATCACATCCCCAAACGGGACGGGAATGTTGATGTCGATCAGTTCGAGATTTCATTGTTGCACATGGGGTGGCCTGAAGTTGCCCAAGACACACTGGTGGTGTCTTGATGAGTGTTGTCGCATTTTCAAAAACCACTGACGATCGTGA
>Ga0233426_10000229_pt1 | contig 64507 bp, 48 predicted proteins | sample SI_118_April2016_6_FD_179875 | JGI IMG/M metagenome (GOLD analysis project Ga0233426, IMG submission 179875) | Seawater microbial communities from Saanich Inlet, British Columbia, Canada - SI_118_April2016_10_MG | ecosystem: Environmental > Aquatic > Marine > Inlet | place: Canada: British... | reverse complement strand
TTGTGTTATTAGCCTTGTTCTTCATCGGTGGTGAGTTGATTCACAACTTTGCTATTGCACTGATGATTGGCGTGGGTATTGGTACTTATTCTTCGATCTATGTAGCGGCCACAGTCATGCTAGCTCTTAATGTTGATAGAGAAGATCTGCTAGAGACTGTTGAAGGCGAATTGGTGGATGATTTGCCCTAGCGGGGTGATCTTCCATCGATACCATCAGCGCAACCTAGGGCTGGTTAGCAAATTCCTGGAAATAGTTAAAAATCTCTTGAGGATCAGTTTCTCTGGCTGTACGCCAGCGATCATTGCTGTCAAAATTTAAAACTCTGCCTTTAAGATCTAGGATAACCACCCGGGGAACTCCTTCTTCGGATGGCATGTCAAAGACCGTATAAAGCTCCATGTTTTGATCGTAATCACCCACGTCGACTCGCATGATCTCATAGTGCTGAGCTAGAAATTTGGTCACCGTAAGCATTCCTATAACTGCCTCTAGGCATTGAGCGTCTGGGCACCAATTGGCCCCAAAAATCACCAAAGGTTGCTTCTTTAGTTCAAGGGCTTTGCTAATAAAATTCTTTAATTGCCTTGCCGTGATAACTTTCCCACTGAACGGCTTAGGCAGTTCAGGCGGTAGTTGGTCAACCTCTGTTAATTGAATCATTGGTGTTGGGCGCTCGCTCTGCGTGTTGAATTACAATTATGGGCGATAATAATCATGGAGATTTAATCACCACCAAGGGTAGAACGGAGGCATGTCGGTAGAAGCTTTCTCAGGAAAATCGGGCGCGCGCTTTTCAAGAAAAGCATCTACTCCTTCCTTGCCACTATTTCTACTCGCATAAAAAATAGCTAATGAATCCACTTCATGAGCTTTAACTGGGTGATCTAGGGCTCCGTTTCGGTAAATCATTTGTCGTGTCAGTGCCATGGAAACTTGGCTGAAATTCACCATTCGAGCTGCTAATGCATGGGCTTCATTTAAAAGATCTTCCGGAGGATACACCGCCTTTATAAAGCGTTCCTTGAGTAGTGTATCGGCGTCCAATATTTCGGCGGTGTAACACCACTCCAGGGCGGTTTGAATGCCAACGAGTCGGGGCAAAAACCAGCTTGAACAGGCCTCCGGAGTAATCCCAATCTTGTTGAATACGAAGCCAACTCTAGCTTTTTCTGATGCTAGTCGAATATCCATCGCGCAGGCCATGGTTGCACCGATGCCAACTGCAGCACCGTTGATAGCACCTATTATTGGTTTTTTACAGTCATACATCGCGAGCACCACTTGGCCGCCAGAGTCGCGAACTCCATTTTCAATATCTTCATCATCAAAGCGATCACGGATATCCTCTATGGTTGGATTTAGGTGTTCATTGAGACCAAACACATTTCCAGCGCTGGTTAAATCCATTCCAGCGCAGAACGCTCTTCCTGCGCCAGTAACTACTATTGCCCCGACTGCATCGTCATTACTAGCTCGGTTAAAGGCATCGATTAATTCGTGACTCATTTCGATAGTAAATGAGTTTAAGTGGTCAGGACGGGACAGTGTTAACGTTAAAATAGAATCTTGAGTTGTATAGTCAATGGTCTTGTAAGTCATAGTGGTCTCATAGAGATTTTTATTGTTAGTGGTTGAGAGTATATAGCTCCGATACAGGGAATTTAAGATATGTTTTAAATTAAGATTTTTTTGAGCATATCCCGCCAGGGGTATCCTCAGGCTTACTGATCTCACATACAATCTTTGCTGAGGTTAACGAATAGGCCAATTAAAGCTATGTTGAAGAAACTATTTAAACATTCTGGTGATGCAAAGAGTCACCAGTTCTATGATCGTGCAGGAGTGACCAAGGAGCAGTTTGATGCTCAATGGATGCCGTTTACGGGCAATCGTGAGTTTAAACAAAATCCTAGAATGATTGTTGCTGCCGAGGGCAGATATCTTACTGCTGCGGATGGGCGGAAAATATTTGATGGATTGTCGGGCCTCTGGACGACTGGCTTAGGGCATTGTCGACCAGAAATTGTTAAGGCAATTTCGGAGCAGTCAGCCACCCTAGATTTTTTTAGTGGTTTCCAATTCGGACATCCTAAGGCATTCCAATTAGCTGAGCGAATTACGCAGTTTATGCCTGAAGGCCTCAACCGTGTATTTTACACGGGGTCAGGTTCCGAGAGTGCTGATACCTCCCTTAAAATGGCTCGAGCATACTGGCGCAAAAAAGGTATGGCCTCTAAGACAAGGTTGATAGGACGTGCTAAAGGCTACCATGGGGTTAACTTCGGTGGAATTAGTGTCGGAGGAATCGTGGGAAATCGGGCGACTTTTGGTCAGACCATTGAATCTGACCATCTTGCCCACACAATGTTGCCTGAAAATACGTTTAGTCGCGGGATGCCCGAGCAGGGCGCTCATTTAGCTGACGAGCTATTATCTATGATTGCTCTGCACGACTCGAGCAATATTGCTGCAGTTATTGTGGAGCCAATGGCAGGGTCTGCTGGCGTAATACCTCCGCCTATTGGTTATTTAAAAAGACTGCGAGAGATCTGTGATCAGCATCAGATACTGCTTATTTTTGATGAGGTAATCACAGCCTTTGGTCGGGTAGGCGCAGCTACGGGGGCTGAAGAATACGATGTAGTGCCTGATATTATTAATGTGGCGAAGCAATTGACTAATGGTTCAGTACCCATGGGAGCTGTGATTGCTAAACAAGAAATTTATGACACTTTCATGGATGGAGGTGGCCCTGAATACATGGTTGAGTTCCCTCATGGTTATACCTATTCAGGACATCCGTTAGCATGTGCTGCAGGTTTAGCTACTTTGGATTTGCTTGAAAGAGAAAATAGTTTTGACCAGGTTGCCACCATGGCGCCTATTTTAGAAGAGGCGATACATGGCCTTAAGGGCTCTAAACATGTGGTGGATATCCGTAATTATGGGTCTGCTGCGGGTATTACTTTGGCTGCAGTTCCTGGTGAGCCCGCGAAGCGTCCTTTCGAGGCTGCAATGAAATGCTGGGAGAAAGGATTTTATGTGCGTTATGGTGGGGACACACTGCAGTTAGGTCTTCCTTTTTCTACGACACCTAAAGAGATAGATTTACTAGTTAACGCGATGGGCGACGCTATCAACGAGACCGACTAACGGTCTCGTGTAACATGGTTTACTTTCGACCCGATACTTAAGAATTTCAGGATTCTTGGTCCTTCGATTCAGGTGTTTTGGTATCTTCGGTCTCTTTGAGTAGGTCGGGGTTCCAAGTATAAATTTTCTTAATGAAACAACGGTCAAGTCCAGAGAGGCCATCGGCGATAATAATTTCATCACCGCGCCCAAGACAAGAAGAGCCTCGAGTTCGCGTTGCGACATTATTCATTGCGCGAGAAACGTCACAGATACCTGATAAATCCAGTCGGTATTCATCTCTAACGCCCTTAGTAAGAATGACAGATTGTCTCTCCCCTTTAATTTCACGCCAGCCGTTAATCGAGCTTGCAAAGCAGATACGCTTAACTTCTTCTCCTTGACGGATGTCGACGGTCTTTGGGGTAGAGTCAGTTTCCGTAGACGTGGTACAACCTACTAAAAAGACGACAAAAAATACTGCAGATATTATTTTTTTCATCACTTACTCCTATTTAAAACTTCGAGTTGGGTAACATTCAATCATAAGATGTAAATTATATCTGAGATATACGTCACCTATAAGAAGACTAGATTTCCGGGTTTTCTTTTAAATGATGGCCCAGTGGGAGTTCAGTTTTGTAGCAAATAGGTTTCAATGAAAAGCTGCTTTTTACATGGCTTATGCCCTTGAATTGAGTCAGGCGTTGATCAAGAAATTCCTGATAGCTTTGCAAATCTGGCGTAACCACCCTGATTAAGTAATCGAATTCTCCAGTCATTAGATAGCACTCCATAACTTCTGGCCATGAGGTTACTTGTTTAGCAAAGTCATCCAGTTCTTTTTTAACTTGATGATCCAGGGTGACCTGAATAAACACAGTCACCGGTAAGCCGACTTTGTTGGGATCTAACAGACTGACGCGCCTGCTAATATATCCTCTATCTTCGAGATTTTTCACACGCCTGGAGCAAGGAGAGGGCGATAAAAATACTTTATCCGCAAGATCAATGTTGGGGATTGCGGCATTGCCTTGCAGGATGTCGAGAATTCTCCAGTCAGTTGTATCGAGATTATTATTAGCCATTTCCGTTCCTTTGAGAGTCACCTTATAGGATTGTCTGAGACCACTAGCTCGATTTAAACTCAATATCACTAAGATTGCCAATTATTGGCTCAAGATAAGGGCTTAAATTCTCATTTTTTAAATCCTGTGCAATTAATGCTAAGTTTATAGATTTGTTGCGCAATAAATCCAAATATTTTTGCGATTATCCAGACAACTTTGGTAGGATTTTTTTAACTGCACCATGGTAATTTACAGTCTAGAGGCAACAAATAAAATGGAATAAAAAGGGGTCTGTTATGGTTGATAAAAACTTAGTTTCAAGTGTGCTTAAGTTTACGGAAACTAAAGACATGCCTATCTCTACTTTATCATTGTTGAACGCTGATGGAGAGATTTTAAAGGGAGCTCAAGAACCTAAGATAGATAAAAACACTGCTCTTAAGATCTATCGGGATATGAACTACATTCGAGTCCTTGATGAAAGAATGATTGGCGCCCAGCGTCAGGGCAGACTGAGCTTTTATGTAACCTGTACTGGTGAAGAGGCATCGGTGGTCGGGTCTATAGCAGCGTTCTCAAGCCAGGACATGGTAATGAGTCAGTATCGAGAACATGCTGCTCTGCGATATCGTGGATTTACCTCTAAGCAGTTTATGAATCAGCTATTGAGTAATGATCTTGATTTGGGAAAGGGTCGTCAGATGCCAATTCACTATGGTAGTCGTGATCTAAATTACATGACAATTAGCTCAACGCTAGCCACTCAAATCCCTCAGGCAGCAGGCTATGCTTACGGACAAAAATTATCAGGGAATGATACCTGCACCATTTGTTATTTTGGAGAAGGTGCTGCGTCGGAGGGTGATTTCCATGCTGGGCTGAACATTGCTGCTGTGTCTAAGTGCCCAGTGGTCTTTGTGGTTCGCAATAATGGATATGCCATTTCAACACCAACCTCTGAGCAATTTGTGGGTGATGGTATAGCCCCTCGGGGAGTTGGCTACGGGATTCCAGCAATAAGAGTGGATGGTAACGATATTTTAGCGGTTCATGCTGCGTCTATTGAGGCTAGAAATTTAGCAATCGAGAAGAATACGCCAGCGATCGTAGAGACGATGAGCTATCGCCTCGGCGCTCATTCTACCTCTGATGACCCAACGAGTTATAGAACTTCAGAAGAAGAGGAAATGTGGCGTCAGAAGGATCCTATTGAGCGTATGAGGAAATGGCTACTTGGCAAGGGTTGGTGGAGTGATCAGCAAGATCATCAAATGAAAGATGAATATAAGAAAGAGATACTGGCTGCTCTGAAATCTCAAGAAAAACGTCAGCCACCAGTGCTTGATCATTTGATCTCTGATGTTTATCAAACACCACCTGCGCACTTGCGGGAACAGTATTCAGAGTTACTGGCTCATATTGATAAGTATCCCGATCACTATTTGCCTAATCCAACGAAGGGACAGGATAGCTACCACAAACCTGCAGCTCAGTTTAGCTAGGTGTAACGATGCCTAAAATTAACTTGTTACAGGCGGTAAATAGCGCCTTAGATGCGGCGATGGATGCAGATTCCAGAGTGGTTTGCTTAGGGGAAGATATTGGTGAGTTTGGCGGTGTTTTTCGCGCCACAAGTAAACTTCAAGAAAAGTATGGCAAGCAGCGTTGTTTTAATACTCCCATAACCGAGCAAGGTATTGTGGGTTTTTCGATAGGATTAGCGGCTCAAGGATCAGTTGCAGTCGCAGAAATTCAATTTGCTGATTATATCTTTCCTGCGTTTGATCAAATCGTTAACGAGGCTGCAAAGTTTCGCTATCGTAGTGGTGATCAGTTTAATTGCGGCGGCCTAACTATCAGAACTCCCTACGGCGGAGGCATTGCAGGAGGGCTTTATCACTCACAATCTCCAGAAGCCTACTTTTGCCATACTCCAGGTTTAAAGGTCGTCATTCCCAGTACTGCCTATCAGGCAAAGGGTTTGTTGCTGTCAGCAATTCGTGATCCTGATCCTGTGATATTTTTTGAGCCCAAGGCGATCTATCGTGCTGAGGTGGGTGAAGTTCCAGATACAGACTACGAACTACCATTAGGCGTTGCTCAAGTGGTGAGTACAGGTACAGATATAACCCTTGTTGGATGGGGCGCACAAATGCATCAGCTTCATCGGGCGGCAAAGATGGCGGCGAAAGACGGAATTTCTTGTGAGGTCATTGATTTATGCACATTACTGCCTTGGGATTCAGATACAGTCGCTAAATCGGTAACTAAGACAGGCCGTTTAATCATCAGCCATGAAGCGCCGCGAACTGGCGGATTTGCTGGAGAGATTGCTGCGACTATCCAAGAACGTTGTTTTTTATCACTCGAGTCTCCGATTACGCGTATTACCGGATTGGACACACCATTTCCGCTAGTTTTCGAAAAAGAATACCTACCAGATTATTTGAAAGTTTTCGAAGCGATCAATGCTAGTGTGCATTTTTAATGGTCATAAAAGTTATTGACCAAGGGAGTTGGAGATGAATAAAGATTTTATCTTGCCAGACATAGGAGAGGGTATCGTTGAATGCGAGGTTCTCGAATGGAAGGTCAAAGAGGGCGATCTTGTTGAGGAAGATCAGGTTATAGCTGATGTGAGTACCGATAAGGCAATTGTCGAAATACCCTCTATGCATAGTGGGCGAGTTACTAAGCTCTACTATATTGCTGGTGAAACAGCCAAGGTTCATTCTCCTTTATATGCCATAGATGTTGATGGTGAGGATGTTGAGCTACCAAATCAGGAAATAGAAAGTCAGGAACACAAGTTGGAACTGGTTAAGCAGCCGGCAAATGTGACGCAGAGTGAGATCAACAATAAGGTGTTAACCACGCCCGCAGTTCGCAAGTTAGCGCGAGAACATGATCTCGATCTTAATTTAATTTCTGGCTCAGGCAAAAGTGGGCGTATTCTTAAAGAAGATGTTTTGGAGTATCTTAAGCCAGATTTAAATGCACCTTTGTTATCCTTAACTAAGGCGATAGAAGACCGAAGCGAAGCAATTGTGGGTGTGCGCAAAATTATGGCTAATCATATGGCCGATTCAGTCGCTACTATTCCTCATTTTACGTTCGTTGATGATGTCGATGTCACTGAACTATTGGAGTTAAGGGCTTTCTTAAAGTCCAGATACACTGAAGAAGTAAAGATCACCTTAATGCCATTACTTATAAAAGCGTTGTCTTTATCTATTTCAGCTTTTCCCATCGTCAACAGTCGCGTTGATGGCGATTTTAGTGAAATCACTTATCTGGCTAGCCATAACATTGGTATGGCTGTGGATGGCAAAACTGGCCTTCTGGTGCCAAATATAAAAAATGTTCAACAGCGATCCATAATCGATATTGCTCATGAGGTAACTCGATTAACAGATGCCGCCCGCAGTGGTGTTATCAATCCATCGGACCTAAAGGATGGCACCATTACTATTTCTAATATTGGCGCAATCGGAGGTGTATCTGCATCACCGATCATAAATAAGCCCGAAGTCGCTATTGTTGCTCTAGGAAAGATACAAAAGCTTCCTCGTTTCAATGATGAGGGACAACTCGAAGAGCGCCATATAATGACAATGAGTTGGTCTGGGGACCATAGAGTAATCGATGGAGCCACAATCGCCCGTTTTAATAATTCTTGGAAAGCGTATTTGGAGAACCCCAGTACCATGCTAGCCAACATGGTTTAGGTTGCGAAGGACCTATCAGGACACAGATCATTCCGATGGTTGGCGTTATGGAGTCAGCGCAGAATAATTATCCAACTGGTTGATGATAATCTTACCGTTCTTCATAACAAATACAGGCCTTTCCAGTTTGCTTATATCTGCTAGAGGGTTCCCTTTAACAGCAATAATATCCGCTAGTTTACCAGCCTCGATACTACCCACCTTATCATCCCATTGAAGTAATTCAGCACCGACGATAGTTCCGGCTTTAATGGCATCCATTGGCGTCAAGCCAGCTTCAATAAGGGTCGCAAACTCGCGGGCACACACATGGGGCTCCACTGCATATCCACAAAGATCTGAACCCACTGCAATTTTTACACCTGCTCGATAGGCCTTACCGATCATTTTCAGCCAGTCATCCCTGAAGGATAAGTAAAAATCATCATTTTTACTTTGTGCTAGTAATTTACCGCTATTGGCATAGTAATCTCCTACATAGATGGTAGGCACATAAAAGGTTCCATGATCGACCATCAAGTCGATAGATCTTTCATCTAGGTAGCTGCCATGCTCTATAGACCGAGCCCCCGCAATAATAGCTTGATTGACTCCCTCTGTAGCATGGGCATGTGCCGCTACTGGAATGTTATGACGAGAAGCTTCCTCTATTGCAGTGCTCAACTCTTCTGGGCTAAAAGCCACATTTTTTGGATTGTCACCTACAGACATAAAAGCCCCAGTAACCATGATTTTTATCCAATCAGACCCGTATTTTATTTCCTGTCTAATAGCTTTTCGTATTTCATCTGGCCCATCAGCAATCAACCCATCAGCAATAACGGGTTGTTCTGGCGACATAAAGTTAATATCACCACCGCCACCAGTAATTGAGATGTAATGCCCGGCACCAGTGAGGCGAGGTCCAAGAAATATATCATTATCGATAACTTTACGAATGTCCTGATTCGCATAGTAGACATCACCGTCACCCATTACTCTTATAGTTGTCCAACCCGCCTCAAGTAGGCCTTGCAGGGTAGACAGGCCTATTAGAGCCTTGTAGGCGGAGGAAGCTTGGAGATGACCGTTTTGATAGTCATTTTTATACAATAGAGGGTGTTCGTGGGCATTAATCATCCCCGGCATCAGGGTTGTACCTGGGAGCTCTAATTTAGTTATCTGTTTTGGTATGTCGCTAACATCCAATACTTCAGTTATTTTATGGTCTTTCACAATGACAGCTTTATTTTTCAGTAACTGATCCGAATAGCCATCAATTAAATAGTCAGCAACTAGGGCGTACTCTGCAGAATATGCCAGTGGTATTATGCTAATCGCTATTGCTAGGGACGTCATACGTAGAGTGTTGAATATAGCCATACTATATTTTTCCCTTTGTTTGATGGTTTAATTATATACTTGGTTTTCTTGTATTAGGCAATGGATGCCTATAAAAATAATGGATACAGTTAGCAGTTAATACGAGTCAAATCGATAATTAATCTAGGGTGGGTGTTTGTGGCACAAAGTAATCCTAAACAAGCGTTTGATCGCGCTATTTTCTTGTTAAAAAACGATTCATTCGATGAGGCTGAAAAGATCTGTCGTTCCTCCTTGTCTGAGAATGATCGAGATATTAATTTTTTATTCTTATTGGGCACGATTCAGATGCGCAAGAATGAGCTTGAAGAAGCTGAGATGCTTTTTAAAGCAGTGGTCAAGAGGGCACCAGATTATCCAACTGTACAAGAAAATCTAGGAACAGTACTTTTAAATTTAGGTAAGTCAGAAGAAGCTCTTATTCCGCTTCAGACAGCCATTGAACTCAAACCAGACAGTTCAGGTGCATTCTTTAAATTGGGTGGAGCCCTCAAAAACTTAGGACGAGATGAAGCCGGTGATGCGGCACTTAAACATGCAGGTAGTTTGTCACCTGTTCAGGCCAGTTTAGAAAAGGCCACCATGTTATTTGTGGAAGGCAAATTCCGAGAAGCTGAGGTCTTAGCGAAAGAGCTTGTTAACAGCAATCCAAGAGATGTTAACGCAGGCTTGCTTTTAGCTCGAATTGCTATTCATGCAGGTGCTCATGATGATGCGGTGAAGCTACTAAGAAAAATTGTCACGCTTGCACCTCGTTTTATTATTGCTTGGCATGATTTGGGGGCCACGCTAAATGAACAAGGCAAGGAAGAGGAGGCCATTGTTGCACTGGGAGATGCTCTTACTCATGATTCTAAAAACGCAACGACGCACTATTTTTATGCTGCGGCGCTTGCCAAAGCAGGTCGAACCGAAGATGCTGCTGACTCCTATAGGTCTGCGATAGACATTGACCCTGAATTAGCCGGTGCTCATGTGGGTCTGGGTCATGTGCTTAAGACTCTCGGAGACCAAGAGGGTGGCATTGCATCCTATAGGGCGGGAATCGCATTGCGTCCAAATTTAGGGGAGATATATTTTAGTCTATCTAACCTGAAAACATTCCGTTTTAGTGACGAAGAAATTGATGACATGGCCCAACGCATTGCTCAGCCTGAATTGGACTCGGAATCAATAACTCATTTTGCCTTTAGTTTGGGTAAAGCTTTTGAAGATAACAAAGACTATGATCGCGCATTTGAATACTACAGCCAGGGTAATCTAGAACATAGAAATAGTATTATCTATGATCCAGTTCAAACTGAGGTCGCACATCAAAAGATGAAAGAAACCTACTGTGAGGACTTCTTTAAGCGTATTAAAAAGGCGGCGCCCGGCATTCAGGATCAAGCGCCGATTTTTATTGTTGGGCTTCCCAGATCAGGGTCTACGTTATTAGAGCAAATTTTGGCTAGCCATAGTTTAGTTGATGGAACTAGTGAATTGCCCGATCTTGGAATCGTGTCACAAATGATAGCTGATAAGAATAAAGGTCGTTCATTTCCGGGAGGGATTCTTGAGATGAGCGATACAGAGTTAACCAGCTTGGGTCAGGAATATTTAAGCAGGGTCGAGCGACACCGAAGAGGAGCGCCTTATTTTACAGATAAGATGCCAAATAATTTCGCTCACGTAGGATTGCTCCAGGCGATATTACCTAACGCTAAAATTATTGACGCGCGCCGTCACCCTTTGGATAGTTGTGTGGGTTGTTTTAAGCAACATTTTGCCAGAGGACAGACTTTCACCTATGACCTATTTGAACTTGGCGAGTTTTACATCGAATATGATAGTTTGATGAAACATTGGGATGAGGTGCTACCAAACAAAGTTTTACGAGTTCAGTATGAAGATGTTGTCCAGGATTTGGATACTCAAGTTCGACGTATTTTAGACTATTGTGGTCTTCCTTTCGAGGAAGGTTGCGTAAACTTCCATGAGACCAAGCGATCAGTTAGAACCGCGAGTTCTGAGCAGGTAAGGCAACCTATTTACAATCAATCTGTAAATACTTGGATGCGTTTTGAATCACACGTTGATGATTTAAAAGAGACCTTAGAACCCTTATTAGACCCATCTGATCCTTCGGTTATTTTGCGGTAACTGCTATGACTCTTCCTAAGTTAATCGCTACATCAGTGGTGAGAGGTAGTGAAAAAGGGCAAAGTCATGGAGGTGTGTACACCATTGACTTCAATACCCTAGCTGTAAAGCAACATATTGATTGGAACAAAGGAGATATTGATTTTGCTGGCCGAGGTTGGGACCGTGGGTTGCGTGGAATTGCCTTTCACAATGACCAAATATGGATCGCAGCGAGTGATGAGTTGTTTTGTTACAGCTCTAATTTTGAATTATTAGGCTCCTATAAAAATGAATACCTAAAGCATTGCCACGAAATAAGTCGAAGAGATCATTTGCTGTTTTTGACCTCTACTGGTTATGACAGTTTATTAGTTTTTAACCTGAATACATTAAATTTTAGCTGGGGTTTGTACCTCACTAAAAATGGCAATGACTGGATAGGGCAGCGCTTTGATCCCTTAGCTAAAAATGGCCCACCATTTTCGAATAACTACCACATTAATATGGTGCATGTGGCAGAGGATGGTGTTTATTTTAGTGGGTTGCATAGTCGTGCTCTTTTGAGATTATTTTCTGATATGACTATTGCGCAAGTTTGCAGTCTCCCTGAGGGAGTGCACAATGCGAAACCGTTTTTGAATGGGATTATTTTTAATGATACTAAAAGCGATGTTCTCCGTTACATTGATCGGGCAGGGGACTCAAAGGTGTTCAAGGTTCCAGCATACAATGAAGAAGATTTGCAGTTTCATGATGTAGATAGCACTCAGATTGCAAGGCAGGCATTTGGTCGGGGTCTCTGTACAGTAAATGATCAAGTGGTTGCGGCTGGTTCGTCACCATCCACCGTTAGTTTATATGATATCTACAGCGGAGAACGTATAGCCGCCGTGAATCTAACCATGGATATTCGCAATGCCATTCACGGCCTAGAGGTCTGGCCATTTGAGTAATTGGGATGGTGGAATAAAAAAGGCACGCCAAGCGTGCCTTTTTTACATCAGAGTTTAAGCTCTGACATTCAGCTATAAATTAGAAGAAGCGTCTGATCGAGAAGTTATAATTTCTTGGTCGAACTATATTGTCACTATTGCGACCATAGTAAGGATCAAAGTCCGATGAATCTCTGTAAGTAACACCTCTTTCATCGCTAATATTATTTAGACTTAACTGCGCTTTCCAGTCACCCATGTCATAGCCTAAAATCAGATCAGTAAGCCGATAGTCACCATTCTCTTGCTGAGGAGCAGGATCTCCATCCCCTAACTGATTGAGTGATGTACCTTCGAAACTATGCTGAAGTCTCGCATATCCCTCCCCGCCCCCGAGAAACGGTAGTTGGTCGGAATATTCTACGTACAAGGAATATGAGGTATCTGCAAACATAGGTAGATCCGATTTAGGGTCAAGGCCTAAATACGCTTGGCCTCCATCAAAACGATCATCAGGAAAGCTTTCTGGAGCATTAACATAGGCGTCAAAGATACGAGTTAGGCTGAAACCCATTTGCATATTCTCGCTGAGAACGGCGGTGATACTTATATCCATCCCTGTGACTGTAGCATCACCTAAATTCGCCACCACGGCTTGCCAAGGTTCTCCAATGGCGAAGCTTGGATCTGTTACCTCAAGTTGCATGTCTTTCCATACCATGTCGTAGAAAGTTGCGTTTACTTGAAGAGTGTCATCCATCCATGTTGATTTTAAACCTAGCTCCATGTTCTCGATAATATCTGATTCATAATTTACCGGCAGAGTAGGTATACCCCTGCCTCGGTTTGTACCACCTACACGATAGCCCTCAGAGTAGACACCCCAGACCATCATGTTATCTGTCAGGTCATATTGGAGACCTAATTTGGGAGTAAAGCCATCATCTAGTGCAGCTCTTGGGGGTGTCGATAAGTTGGCAAACCCTGAAGGCTTCTCCACCATGTACTCAATATTTCTATCAACCTCATACCAACGTCCACCGACGAGGAGCGAAAGTCTTTCTGATAAATTGATATCCATTTCACCAAAAATCGCTTTATCTTCTCGGGTGGTAGATTGGCCTGAATACCACCACGCTGCATCTGGAGAGATTGTCACATTGTAATAGGCCGCATAAGCACTCCAAGCGGCGTGGGCAGGGGAGTCGCCATAGTCGTCTGTATAACTGTAGAAGTCCCAATGCTCATCAGAGTCCATGAAGAACATACCTGCTGTCCAGCTGAGCTTATCAGTTGAATTAGTTAATCTAACTTCGATCGTTTTAGACGTATTAACTTGGTCATTAGTCAGGTAGCCAACAGGGTCTGCACCGAAATCATAAGTTGCGTATCCAGCGTATACACCAATGGTGTACATGAAATAGGCAGCGTAGGATTGGGTGTCATGTTGATAAAGCGTTTCACGATCATAGTACGATGCAGCCACGGTTAATTGGGCAAACCCTAAGTCACCATCAATAACGAGGCTAGTTTGTTCCCATTTATCATTCCGGAATTCATCATAAAATTTAATGGTCTCTAGATCGCCTACAGAAGCATCCATGTCATTGAAGCCGTTGGCCTCAATTTTTTGGTAGTTATGCGTCAGCGTACTTGACCAGTCATCTGAAATTAACCATTTGGCAGAAGCTCTTGCTCCAGACCATTCAACATTGTTGATATCTTTTTCAACCATATTGGCATTATTTTTCAAGCCACCGGCGCCAGAATACTCATCTACAACAGTATTTCCTAAAACGTTATCAATGAAGCCTCCGTCTTCCGCGCTAAAGGCTGAGAAACGCACAGCTAGCTTATCTTCTATAAGAGGAATATTTAGGGTGGCATCAAAATCATGCCCTGCGTCACCACCTTTGACTGATGACAACCCTATACCGATATTGCCAGAAGCTTCATCGCCTGAGACGTCAGGTTTGTTGGTTATTACTCGGATAGTACCAGTTTGCGATGATGCTCCAAACAATGTTGATTGTGGTCCTGATAATGCTTCTATTCGAGCTATATCCACAGGATAAATATCAGGTGCCATTGAAGTCATCGACATGGCTTGTTCATCAAGATAGATCGCGGCGGTAGGGTCAACGAGGAATCCGCCACCATCACTTACTCCACGGAAAACAATTGTGTTTTGTCCGGCGGCTGTTGTTGTCACGTTGAGACCTGAAACAAATCGAGAAAAATCTTGTAGAGTGGTAATTCCCTGTTTTTGAATATCTTCACCGGACACAGTATCGATTGTCATTGGAACATCTTGAGATGATTCCGCCCGCTGCCGTGCTGTTACGATTACTTCTTCCAAGGATGCTTCAGCTCCCCAAGTTAGGGGCGCCATCGCCAATCCTAAGGCTGATGATACTGACGTTACAATTAGCTTTTGTTTTAGTGAGATTTTCTTCTCAGACTGGTTTGAAATGGCCATTTAATTCCCCTCAATATTGTCTCGTAAGAATATTCTTATTATTCAAGATAAAAAAATAACTTTTTATCTTGTGTTATTTTTAGCAAAAAAGTATCTCCTATCTCTACAGGATAGGTTATTTTGAAGATGCGGTAAATGGTTTTTTTTGAATCTTCCATATGCATTTAGACTGGGGAAGCGGAGCACCAAATCTTTAATTCAATTTATTATTACCAAGACCATGAACTCCCTGCCTTGTAAGCTCAGTTACTAACCTGTCTCTATTGACTTCCTGAACTGATATTTTGTCTCGCAGAGCTAAAGCGGCAGCTGTTCCTGTAGCTTGGCCCATAGTCATACATTGAGGCATTCCTCGCACGGAGGCAAAAGCGATGGGGTCAGCGCAAACGATGCGCCCTGCAAACATGAGGTTTTGAATATTAGTCGGCACTAGAGCACGAAATGGGATGGTATAGTAGTTGCCATTATTAACGACTGCTTCATGGGTCATGCCAGCTTTATCTCGCATAACATCATCGATAGGATTGTCACAGCAGACCACACCATCAGAGAATTTAGTGCCATTAGCAAGATCTTCCCCCTTTATTTTATAAATAGCCTCCAGCTTGCGAGTTTCACGAACACCGACAGTAGGAGATAATTGGGTCATGTAGGCTTTGGAAAAACCGGGTATATCTAAGCGCAAGAATTGGGCTAGTTGATAGCAGCGTCGACGTCCTTCTTGAGTTGCCAAACTTACCGCCATTGGGTCTGTGCCGTCTACACCTCTAATATGAACAGAATTGCAAAATACACTGTCCTGATGAAATCCTTTCATGAGGTATAATTTGGCAAGATCTTCGTGGATTCTGCCTTCCGAGATGCCTTTAGCTGTATATTTTGTAAAGTAGGGGTCTGATTCAGCAAAAGCTTCCTTCCAATTGACACCGATCATATGGAACGAACAGGTTACTCCCATACTATTTCCATTGTGGTCTCCAATCGTGAACGGCACGCCCGCTTTAGCAGAAATATCGCCATCACCAGAGCAGTCTATAACTATTCGAGGTTTAACTGTGAAGGGACCATTTCGATCAAAGCAGGAGACTGATTCAATGTTTTTTTTGTGCATCACTGGTTCAACTGCGGTTGCATTTAAGTAGACTTGTACTCCAGCACCTTTGAGCATCTCGAACATTGTAAGGATTGCAATATCATGATCGTAAACTATTTCAGGACCAAAATTCTCTAAAGTGCAGGAGCGTTTTTCAGCAGCGGGGGGTTCCAAGGTTTCCAGTTGGTTTGTTAGCTCCTCCAACAAACCTCCGATAATTTTATTATTAGGATAGGCAGCTCCCCATGGCATACCTGGGCAGAACGCCATGACCCCGCCAATTTTACTCGTTGCTTCTATGAGAATGACATCCAATCCCAGGCGACCAGCGGCAACTGCCGCTCCAAATCCTGCGGTACCCCCCCCTACAACCAATACATCAGTCTCTTGTGTTCGATTAGATATAAGAAAGTCCACCGTAGTTAAGTAGCGCCGCCATTGTATGACCAGATTTAACAACACCATTTGGCCTAAAAATCGCTGCCAACACTATGATACAGTGCAACTTACTTGACCAGAGAAGTAGACTTTAGCGAGTTTAACTACTCTACTATAAGCCCTTAAAATAGGAAATAGCGATGCTCTTGAAAGATAAATTGTTATTAACACTTGTACTAACCATATCAGCTGCGCTTAGCGCCTGCAGTGAGCCAGAGTCTCCTGAAAACTTGCCAGCTAGTAATGCCAATCTGGATTTAGCAGGAGTTACTGCTGAAATAATGAGTTGTGAAAACGCGGATCAAAATGGCATAGCGTTGTTTGGCGATGTGCATATTCATACTCGTTACTCTTTCGATGCAGCTGCAAATAGCACAGGGACAACCCCTGAAGATGCCCATCGCTATGCTCGTGGAGAGGAAATTCCTATATTTCCGATCAATGAGGAAGGCGTTGCTGTAGGTAGAACCAAAATTGATCGACCGTTAGATTTTATAGCTGTTACTGATCATGGTGAGTTCTTGGGTGAACGTCGGTTATGCCGCTCATCGGAGTCACCGGTTTATGGAAGCGCTTTCTGCAAAGAGTACAGATCAGATGAACGCCTGGGAATGATTATGTTATCAAATTCCGTTGTTTCAGAAGCACCTATAAGAATTCCTGAAATATGCGGTCAGGATGGAAGTTTGTGCCTGGATTACGCGCGATCTCCTTGGGAGGACATCCAAGCGACTTCTAATAAAGCGAATACGCCCTGTGAATTTACTAGTTTTATTGCCTATGAATACACAGGTACTCCGGGTGTCTCTAATTACCATAGGAACGTGATTTTTCGAAATCAGTCAGTGTCTGATTTACCAGTAAGCTATATAGATGCGCCTATCGACAGTAAGTTGTGGGCTACATTGGATGCTAGATGCGATAGCGAACAAGGGTGTGACTATTTAACGATCCCTCATAATACCAATTTATCCAATGGCAGGATGGCGCCGTATATGAAGCTTGATGACACCCTCGAGGCTAAGCGTAATTATGCGATAAGTCGTCTTAAACGCGAGCCAATTATGGAGGTCTTTCAGCACAAGGGTGGCTCAGAATGTATTAATGGATTGAGTACTGTTTTTGGAGCGCCTGATGAATTGTGTGAGGTTGAAGCGGTTAGGCACATTGGTAAAAGTAGATCCATTCTTGTGCGTGACTATGATGCGCCAGGCATTGTTATGCAGCCTGCTTCCGTTGTGACTGAAGAATGTCAGGAAGGTGAGGTCGGAGAGAACGGTATGCTAGGTGCTGGTTGCGTGCATCCGACCGATTTCCAGCGCTCGGCATTATTGGTGGGTTTAAAAGAAGAGCAAGCTATTGGGTTAAATCCAGTTAAATTGGGCATTATTGCCGCGACAGATACACATTCATCTAATGCAGGCGGTGTGAAAGAATCAGCTTGGGTGGGTGCCGTTACCGGCGAGGGATCGGCAAAGGAAAGATTACAACCAGGGCTATTAACAAGCGGAATTGATGGAAACCCAGGCGGTTTAGCGGGAGTTTGGGCGAGCGAAAATACCCGAGATGCTATTTTCGATGCCATGTTACGAAAAGAGGTGTTCGGTACATCAGGACCAAGAATTCGACCCCGTTTGTTTGCTGGGTGGACCCTGGATGAAAACCTTTGCCAGAGCAATGACATGATTAGTAGTGCTTATGCCAATGGCGTGCCAATGGGTGCTGACTTAATGCCATCTGATGCTCCTGGCAAACCAAAGTTTTTGGCCTATGCAGTTAAAGATCCTGACGGTCAAAAGCTTCAAGCGTTGCATTTGGTAAAAGGTTGGGTTGATAGTCAAGGGAAGATGAACACCCAAGTAATTCCCGTGAGTGAGGATACTTCTGGTGCGGACAGCCTTTGCCACGTTTATACGGATAACAACTTTAATCCATCTCAATCTGCTTACTATTATCTCCGAGCTGTCGAACCGAAGACCCCTCGATGGCATACGTATGACTGCGCCTCGCTCTCTGAGTCAGATCGGCCAGCAGTTTGTTCTGATGGTAGCTACCCAGAAACCATCCAAGAGATGGCCTGGACCTCACCGATTTGGTACAAAGGAAATTAGAAGCTTTAGGGATTGACTGGAACAAAAGTATGTCAGCTAATGGATTAAAAATCGGTCGCTACTCGTTTGGTAAGCTCGAACTTATTAAACTTATGGTGTATTCCGCTCTAACTATCAATTTTTTCTTGTACATTGGCAATGACATAGAAATTGCGAGGCATACGCTCTACGAGGGGAGTACCTTCTTAGAGCGTACTAGAGCCTTTGCGACGACCATAGATCTATCGGCTTGGTTTATTCTATTATTTTTATTGGAGTTAGAAACTTATTGGTTGTCTGAAGATTCGTTGTCTCGCGTAGCTTGGATGGTCATTCGAGGTATTAGAGGTCTATGCATTTTGTTCCTCGCTCATACTCTCTATGCTTACGGTGTATATCTCACAGAGATCTACTCTGCCGCTTCGGTTGAAGGGGTCAGTAGTCTCTGTCAACTAGTTGGTACTGACAAGTCGTATGCATTTAATCTGGCTTACAGCGAAATTACCGCCGAGAACTGCGTAACGTTATCTTCTGCTAACCAATTTTATTTTATTGATCCCCCAACTTTTTTCATTGTACAAGACGCTGCTGGACTGATGATCGAGAAAGAGCTCGCGTGGGTGGATATGGTAGAGGCGATAGTTTGGATTGTTATATTACTCATTATTGAGATTATGATACGGATACAAGATAAAAATATAAGCACTGGCGCGGGATTGGTTGTCTTGTCTAAACTTAAAACCCTTCTATTTATCGTGCTTTGGATGGCCGCTTTATACTGGTTATACAGAGGCCATTTTATGTTTGCATGGGATGAGTTTCTTTGGATCGCTGGTTTTTATGTAATAGGGCTAAATCTATCAGAATGGCGAGAGGAAATTAATGAAAATAACTCTAGGGAACCAACCCATAGCGTATAGGCGCGGTAGTTGAGGGAATGACCCAAGATTAGGCTTTACCTTGTATCAAATATTTAGTGAGCTGAACTTGCACGAATACGACAACATTATCATCGGCGGAGGCCACAACGGACTCATCTGCGCGACTTACCTTGCACGGAAGGGTCAGTCAGTGCTTTTACTCGAAGCATCTAATACTCTCGGAGGCTTGGCCTCATCGCGTGAGTTCTCTCCTGATTTTCGAGTTTCCGTGGCTCACAGCTTGAGTCATTTTTCCGAGGCTGTGTCCAAGGAGTTAAGACTGGCTGATCACGGCTATAGTCCTTGTGGTGAGATACTCGATACCGTTGGATTGGGCCTCGATGGTCAGCATGTCGTTATTTCTGGAGATCAGATTAGTGGTGTAAATGCATCCGATAAAGATAATTATGGGAGCTACCTGGCAACGCTCAAGCGTTTTGCTGGAGCCTTAAAGCCATTTTGGATGAAAACCATGCCACGGATCGGCACCACTCGTCTTTCTGAAATAATTACCTTTGGTCATCTTGGAGCAAAGCTAAGGCTTTTAGGAAAGAAAGACATGGGTGAATTTATGCGGGTAGCCACTTTGCCCTCCAGGGATCTGATGGATGAGAATTTTGATAGCGATATTTTAAAAGCAGTGCTCAGTTGGGATGGTTTGATAGGCTCTAAAATGGCCCCAAGATCGCCTAATGCGAGTGTACTCAATATGTTTTACCGAATGAGCGGTCAATATGATGGGGCGCACTTTTTACCGTCCGGCGGTATTAAAAGTCTCATAGACGCACTACACGGTGCGGCTCTTGCAGCTGGTGTTGAAGTCAAGACGGGAGCTGAGGTCAATAGAGTTGTGGTCGACAGTGATGACAAAGGACTGTTTGCCAGTGGTGTTGAGCTTTCTAGTGGAGAGTTTATAAAGAGTGCTTGTGTTGTTTCCTCAGCCGATCCTAAACGAACATTTTTGAACTTGGTTGGCGCGAGAAATCTCGAGATAGACTTTGTGAACCGAATTAATCGCTTGCGCAGTGATGGTTATGTTGGCAAGTTACATCTTGCTCTAGACAGTTTGCCAAAATTCCTTGGCGTCGATAATCCTGCGAGTCGAATGATTATAGCGCCTAGCTTAGATGCGATTGAATTTGCCTTTGATGATGCCAAATATGGAGAATACTCAGAGTCGCCAGTGATGGAAATTATTGTGCCGAGTGTGAAGGATATTTCTCTAGCACCTGAGGGTAAGCACGTGTTGTCCGCCCATATTATGTATCTGCCTCACGCGCTCAAAGGAGGCTGGACAGAAGCTGCACGTGAAAACCTCTATCAAAAACTAATTGGTATTCTCGAACTCTATGCACCGGGTATCTCTAGTCAAATTATCGATGGAGAGATGCTAACACCAGCGGATCTTGAGACGACCTATTTAAATACTGGAGGGCACTGGCACCACACTGAGCTGTCGATGGATCAAATGCTCATGATGCGTCCAACATATGAGGCCGCACAATACAGTACACCTATTAATAATCTTTATCTCTGTGGAGCTGGTAGTCACCCCGGAGGCGGTTTGATGGGCGGGCCAGGGCACAACGCTGCCAAAGAAATTATCGGAACAAAGAAAAAAACATGACAAAATACGATGCCATTATTATTGGAGCTGGTCACAACGGCCTGACCAATGCGGCTTATCTAGCTAAAGCCGGACTCAATGTTCTAGTAGTAGAAAAAAATGAGTATATTGGCGGTGCCGCTGTTACCCGTGAAATGCACGATGGTTGGTTCTATTCTAGTTGCTCTTATGTTTGTAGCATGATGAGACAGTCCATTCATCGAGATCTGAACCTTACCAAACATGGTTTGGTCCTTGTTCCCTATTTGGGTACGGTGGTCTTTGCCGATAACGGCGATACCATGGTGAGTTACAATTCTGAGGAGGCTGAGTACAATCAGCTCCGCCGTCGATCACCCCATGACGCTGACGCAATGTTTCGCTTTCAAGCTGACCTAGCTCGTTACGCCCAACTCATCAGGAAGACTTTACTGCGCACGCCGCCAGATCCAACGTCATTTAGGCCACGCGATATCAAAGAACTTCTTTGGTTGGCAAAGGAGTTCTGGTCATTGGGAGAGAAGGAACTCTATGAGTACATTCGCTTCTTTACTATGAGCGCTGCAGACTTTCTCGATGACTATTTTGAGGATGATTTAATTAAAGCCGCAATGGCTAGCCCTGGGGTTATTGGTACCGCACTTGGCGTTTACTCACCGGGTTCTGCTTACATTTTATTGCACCATGTTATGGGAGATGTTGACGGAAATATTGGAGCATGGGGTCTTGCGCGAGGTGGAATGGGCGCGATTTCACACGCTATTGCAAGTGCTTTAACAGAGCATGGCGGTGAAATTAGAACCAATGCTGGGGTTGACAAAATCACAGTGAAAAACGGTAAGGCGGTCGGAGTAGTATTGGATAATGGTGATGAGTTGCACGCTGATATCGTGGTTTCAAACATGGATGCAAAGCGCACATTTACCCAGTGTATGGACAAAAATGATTTGCCACCAGGCATTTATGATAAGGCTAAAAACTTCAAAATTAGAGGTTCATCGGGCAAAGTAAACATAGCATTATCTGGTCTACCGAAATTCAATAATGTTCCGGATAATCGCTACATAAATAGGGGAGGCCAAGGTTTTGTGGGCTCAATGGAGACTATGGAGCGCGCCTATGATTGTTGGAAACATGGCCGTTGGTCTGAAGAACCATTTATAGAATCTGTGATTCCCTCCGCTTGGGACCCTACAGTGGCGCCACCAGGGCAACACTGGATGTCTAATTTCGTACAGTATTGTCCACCAGTGCTAGCCGACGGCCCCTGGACACCTGAAAAGCGAGATGCTTTTGGGCAGACGGTGATAAATAAAATTGAACGCTATAGTCCTGGATTCAAAGACCTCATCGTACATATGGAGGTGCGCACACCCCACGAAATCGAGGCAGAAGTTGGCCTTACAGAAGGTAACATTTTCCAGGGTGAATTAACCATTGATCAGTTGCTGTTTAATCGGCCATTTCCAGGTTATGCGCAATATAGAATGCCAATAAAGAATATGTATATGTGCGGTTCCTCCACTCATCCTGGAGGAGGGGTTTCTTCCGCTTGTGGGGCCAACGCAGCGAGAGAAATACTAATTGATTTGAAACGTCCCAATACAGTACCGGAGGACGACTTTTATGACGAGTAGTCAGGTTGATATAAAAGATCCCTTTGCAGGAGAACGTTTAAAAGAAAGCCCGTTCCACCCTCGGCAGGCGTTGCTTAATCTTCGCGATGCATGGTCAAGTTGGAATGGCTATAAATTTGCCGACTATTACTACGACGAAGAATATGAGTATTTTTGCATACGTAATAGCTGTGCTACCTATGATATTTGTCCTATGCAAAAGTACGTCATCACTGGACCAGATGCTGAGGTAATGTTGAATCGGATGGTTACCAGAGATATTTCGAAGCTCAAAGAAAATAGAGTGACCTATGTTTGTTGGTGCACTGATGAAGGCCGAATGATCGATGATGGTACGATCTTTAAGATGGGTCCCGATCGGTTCTTACTCACCTGTGGAAGTCCATCTTTGGCCTGGTTGCGCAAGAGTTCCTTTGGATTTGATCAACTTGAAATTTCTGATGTATCAGACAGTCTCGCGGCTCTGTCATTCCAAGGTCCTACAACATGTGAGGTGTTGAAGAAAATGGGTTTGGTAGGTATTGAAGACCTCAAGCCTTTTTGTATTTCATACTTTTCTCTTGGCTCTGATGACAATAATCGCCTAATGGTATCTCGGACAGGATTTACAGGAGATCTTGGGTATGAGCTCTGGATTGAAAAAGCCTACGCTCTAGAGTTATGGGATGAGTTATACGCTGCAGGCGAGGATTATGGTATTCAGCCCTATGGTGAGGCCGCCACGAATATGGCGCGATTAGAGGCAGGGTTTATTATGCCAGGGATGGAGTTTAATGAAGCATTAAAGACTGTCCATTATCAATACGATCAGACTCCTTTTGAGTTGAACTTAGACTGGCTTGTTGATTTCAAAAAACCGCATTTTAATGGAAGAAGTGCTCTTTTAGAGGCACGTGATCAGGGTGCTGAATACACTTTGGTAAAACTCGATATTGAAGGCAATAAGCCTGCAGAGGAGTCGTTCTTATATTCTGATAAAGAATGTAGCAAAGAAATTGGTTATGTTACTTCGGCGATGTGGTCGCCAGTGGTTAAGGCAAATATTGCTTTGGCGATGGTGATGACATCAGCTCTAGATGGAGATATTTGGGCAGAAATATATTATTCAAAGGAGCTCCGTCACCATAGTAAAGTGGCACAGTGTACGTTTCAGACACATCCGTTTTGGTCACCGAAGCGTGCTCGAGCTACTCCGCCGGGACTCTATTGAGGTAGCAATATGAAACGCATTGTCGGTAAAGTTGACTCGCTGCATCTAGGCGTCTCTGAAGAGACGCTAGGTAAGGAGATTTGCAAATCCTTAGACGCCCATTTGTCAGGATTTGCTGAGGATCGACATAATGCTTTTGAGAGGCAAGCTTGGGTAGGGGATGACAAGCAGGCAGAGGGGACTCGAAGGCGAAATGAACGTCAATGGTCTGCAGTCTCTGTAGAAGAATTAGCCGAAATTTCTGATCGTATGGATCTGCAAGAGTCTCTAAGTGCCGCTGATCTTGGTGCAAATCTATGCTTGTCTGGAATACCGAAGTTATCCCATTTGCCAAAAGGAAGTATTATCCGATTTCCTTCGGGGGCTGAACTCATTGTCGAGGAATACAATCCACCATGCTTGGATATGGGAAAATATATAGCAGCAAATTACAACACCAATAGCGGCGATATGCTGTCTGATACAGCATTTTCTAGCGCTGCGAAGTATAGTCGAGGGTTGGTCGGTGTAGTTGAAGTACCAGGTGTCATAGCAGTGCGGGATGATGTCATAGTAATCCCTTATAGGGCCCCAGCGTGGGCCAATAAAGGAAGGTGAACTTATCATTATGGCATAGAGATGAGCCTAATTACGGTAACTAACTTTTTAATAGTAATTCTAGAAAAAATCCATAAACTAAGCGCCTTAGATAGAAATACGCAGAGCGCTGTTGACAATGTTCAAAACATATTACCGCCGAATATTATCGGTTTCGTTGGTTTGCCTGCTGACAATCTCAAGTGTATATGGTGAGATCAATATTGATGGCGTTCTGGACGAGCCTGAATGGAAAGATGCTGAGGTGCATACTGATTTTGTGACAGTAGAACCACTCAGTGGTGAAGTAGCCAAATATGCAACTGAGGTGCGCATTTTTACTAATGATGAGGGTATTTTTGTAGGCTTCATCAATCATCAACCCGCTTCTGTTAAACGCGTTCATAGACGCTTCCCTAGAGATGCTCGTATACAGGGTGATCGCAATATTGTTAGTGTTGATTTTGATGGTACGGCATTGGTGGGATACGACTTCACCGTCGGATCAGCTAATTCTCAACAAGACGGGATTATTACCGTTCCGGATTATTCAACTGACTGGGACGGGACTTGGTATTCACAAACTTCAGCGGATGAAGATAATTGGTACAGCGAGATACATATTCCTTGGACAGTAGCACCAATGTCCAATGCTGAGAATGGTATTAAAAATATGAAGTTTTGGTTTTCTCGTATTGTTTACGAGGAATCTCTGCGTTTCGCATTCCCTAATGCCTATTACAGTAGGGCTACTTTTTTGGAAGATTGGCATCCAATTCAGGTGAAGCAGGTTAAAGCCTCAACCCTGGACTGGTTCCCTTATTTAAGTCACAGCACGGACTTAAGTCCCGATGGAATATCCGGTGCGGGAGACAACTTCAATGCGGGGTTGGATTTTATTTGGCGGCCCAACAGTGGCACGCAATTAACCGGCGCATTGAAGCCCGATTTTGGCCAGGTAGAAAGTGACGATCTTGTGGTTAATTTTTCTGCCTTTGAAACCTTTGTCTCAGAAAAGAGACCTTTCTTTACTGAAAATCAATCGTTGTTTTCCAGCATTATTCCGAATGAAGATAGAATTATTTATACCCGACGAATTGGATCTGGACCAGCTGGTAGCGAAGAGGGCCTTATAGATATTGATATCGCAGCTAAGGTATCTCACTTCGGAGAAACTACCGATATGGGATTCTTCGTCGTGAGAGAAGATAATTCTGATGACAGAGTAAGCGGTAACTTCTTTTCAAGTCGTCTTCAGCGCAAAGTCGATGATATCGCCGTTGGTCATCGATTGACTTATGTTGATCGGCCACTGTTACAACGTGAAGCTACCGTGCAAGTTGCGGATGCTACTTGGAAACGAGATGCAACAATGCAGGTGCGAGGGCAAATTCTCTACAGCAACATTCAGCAACAGGCCAATAGTTTAAATGGTGAGCAGTCCATAGATAGCCAAGATTATGCTGGTTGGGCTAGCGCGCATTTTGCTCCCAATGACAATTGGTTTCATGTGCTTTATCTTTCTCATTATGGTGATGAGTTTGATATGAACGATATGGGTTATATGAAACGCAATGATTTTTCTGAGCTATACGCTAGCACGCGATACAGCCAATTAGAATATCCGGCAGCGTCCTCGCTCCTTTCAAGTTCTCGTGAAATTAAATATGGTTACACTGAAAATACGGATGGCGACCGTTTGCAATTGTGGTTCGATACGGCTTTTGAGTGGGTATTTCGATCGTCACAAAAACTTGAAGCTGGGATAGGCGGGAATGCCTCGGGTTGGGATGACCGCATAACTCGAGGCAATGGTGTCGTGGCTATGCCTGCTCAGTATTGGGGACAACTAAAGTATATTAGCCCACGTGGAGATGACTATGGGTATGTCGTTGAAGCTTTCTTCGAAAATGATGGAGCTGATAAACTGTCCACTGGTATAACCTTTGGACAAAAAATATTTTTAACTGAAACTCTAACTTTAGGAAGTCGACTTACTTATAAGGATTATAAGGAATGGTTAATATGGGACGCCGAAGTCGATCAATTAGCGATTTATCAAGCAGATTCCTATGAAACGGTTATTCGCTTAGATTGGTATCCATCGACTAAGCAGGAAGTGAGATTAAAATTTCAATGGATTGCCATCGATGCAGAAACCCTAGGCAGTTATACTTTGGATGGTATGGGACGGCTTGATCAGTCTGCTATATCTTCATCAGATTTTAGTGTTAGCGATACGGCATTCCAAATTCGTTATCGCTATCAATTGGCTCCTCTTTCGGATGTGTTTTTAGTCTACAGCCGAGGTGGTTTCTACGGCAGCGAGAGCGGTGATGAGGGCGTAAGAACACTATTTAGTGAGGGCTGGCAGGGAGTTCAGGTTGAATCTGTAATTGCTAAAATTCGGTACCGCTTTTAAAGGCACTTCGGACGACAAATCCTGATTTCTTTATTTGACTCGTTAAGCTATATTGATTACTGTTTTGGGTTGAGAATGTTAGGTATTTTGGTATGGACATAGGTGTACCCATAAAAGATTTAGGCAATGTAGATATTGCTGCTTTGCGTAATGCTATTTTAAGCGTCGACGATGAAGCATGGTTTGATAACAGTCATCGCCAGACAGCTTATGAAGTTCATGCGCAAACACAGTCACTGGTCATGTTGTTTGTGGATACTGATCACTGGCCTAAATTTGATGTCACTAGAGAAGCTGCATGGGATGCTCTCTCTGATGCGGCGATACCTATTATGAATGGTATTCTAGAGCAGTTTTATCCGCCAGGGGGTACTATTCTACGTGCTATGGCTGCTAAATTGGTTTCTGGCGGTGTTATTACTCCTCACAGTGACAAACATCCATCTTTTCATGCTGGGCATCGTATTCATATCCCGATTACGGCTAACTCAAGAGTGCGCTTTATGATCGATGGTAAGCCCTATAAGTTTGAAGTGGGTAAAGCCTATGAGTTAAATAATCAGAAATGGCATAGTGTGATGAACAAAGGAAAAGAGGATAGAATTAATTTTATCTTTGACTATGTACCGCCGGATACACTGGCAGCCTTAAACAGTTAACCAAAAAAGAGCCTCCTATCTATTGGGCTTTTCTGAATTAGAAATGTTTTTCTACATCCCAGCCTTGATGAGCTAGCAATGACTCACCTGATGCAATTGCCCCTTCCTCTAAAGTAGTGGCCATTGAATCATTCCAGCGATTTAAATACCCAAACAATGAAATAACACCCAGTAACTCTACAATTTCATCTTCATCCCAATGGGCGTGGAGTGCTGCTTGAATCTCTGCATCAACACCATTGGGTACAGTTGAGGCGGCCACCGAAAAATTCAATGCGGCTCTTTCGGCTTCCGAAAAAGCGGGGTGAGTTTTGTATCCCCAAATATTGTCTAACTGTTCCTGTTCGGCTCCATAGCGTTCGGCGGCTCTAATAGTGTGCGCTTGGCAGTATCGACAACCGGTTACATTACTCGAGACATAGGCTATTAATCTTTTTAGTGCACTTGTGACGCGACCCTGATTATCCATTACTGCCATATTCAAATTAATAAATGCCTTAGCAATTTTAGGTCGCCGCATCATCGTTAATACACTGTTCGGACAAAATCCTAGAGTCTCATTAAAAAAAGTCGCTAGTTCAGCAACCTCAGGGTTAGTGTCAGCAGTAAGAGGGGTGACTAGTGGCATAATTTGTTTCTCATTTCTATAGATGCTAGATCTTGTAGTTTACTTAATCATTGATAATGCTATGGCGCTTAGCCTGTCTAAACATCATCCAGCTTGCGATAACAATTGCAATACTCACTGTACCTATTATTAGAGTAGCCAAGGCATTTACGTCAGGGGTGACACCGAGTTTTATTTTGGAGAAGATAACCATTGGCAAGGTACTAGCCCCAGCCCCGGAGGTAAAACTGGCGATAACCAAGTCATCCAAAGACAGTGTAAAAGCTAAAAGCCAGCCAGATAACATTGAAGGTGCTATTAGAGGCAAGGTGATGTCAAAGGCAATCTGCATGGGTCGTCCGCCAAGGTCCATGGCAGCCTCTTGGAGAGATTGATCCATGCTACTCAAGCGAGATTGCACAATTACGGCTACATATGCCATAGAAAAAGTTATGTGTGCAATGGTTATGGTGCCGGCGCCTCGGGATATCGGCCAGCCAATCAACTCTTGCAGGCTCACGAACATCAACAATAGTGACAGACCGGTAATTACTTCTGGCATGACAAGAGGAGCTGCGATAAGACCAGTGAATATGAATCGGCCACGGTATCGGCCCATTTGGGTCAGTGCAATCCCGGCCATAGTGCCTAAAATGGTGGCGAAGGTTGCACTAGTGGCAGCAATTTTAAGACTAAGTAATGCTGATTCGATAATTTGATCATTGTTAAATAAAGCGGTATACCATCGCAGGGAAAAACCACCCCAAACGGAAGAAATTGCCGATTGGTTAAAGGAATACAGTATCAGCACCAGTATCGGTATGTATAGAAAGGCAAAGCCAAAACATAGGCATGAGAATACAAAGCGAGAAGACTTTTGCATGGTCACTCTTGCTCCTGGTGGCTGCGTTGAAATAGCATGATCGGTATGACCACAATAAACAGTAATATAGTTGCAACTGCAGAGGCTAGCGGCCAATCTCTATTCACGAAGAATTCGTCGTAAAGAGTGCGACCAATCATCAGTGAATCTAGACCCCCTAGAAGCGCCGGTATGACATATTCACCAATCGCGGGAATAAACACTAGTAGAGAGCCTGCAATGATGCCCGGCATAGACAGAGGCAGAGTTATATCTATAAAGGTCTGCCAAGGTTTAGCACCCAAATCAGCCGCAGCGTCATGCAGGCTAGTGTCCATCTTTTCTAAAGTCGCATAGAGCGGCAAAATCATGAATGGGATATAGGTATACACAATACCTAGATAGACCGCCATGTCGGTATAGAGCATTTGTAGTGGTGACTCGATTAACCCCATATTCATTAACAGTGAGTTTATAAGTCCGTTTTTACCTAACAGGCCCATCCAAGCATATACCCGTAGCAAAAATGAGGTCCAAAAAGGTAGTATGACAAGCATCAATAAGATATTGCGAGTCGTCGGTGAAGCCCGGGCAATACCATAGGCCATTGGGTAGCCAACGAGTAAACAGATAAGAGTAGAAATGGCCGCAATCTTGATAGATTTTAAGTAGCTAATCCAATATAGATCGTCTTCTGAGAGGAAACGATAATTATCCCATGTGGCCAGTACCCATTGGCTAGCACTGTCACTAAAGTCAAAGAGTTGAGTGAAGGGTGGCAGTGCCACAATAGGTTCTGCGAAACTTATCTTTAGAACAATGAGGAAAGGTGCAAGAAAAAAAAGTAGCAGCCAAAAGTAGGGTAGTCCAATCACAAACTGACGCCATAGTTTGTCTCTAAAAGGCAAGCTGTAATCCGTGGCTTTTGGCTTTACAGCAGAATTTGGTTGGGAATTGCTCATTCAGATAGCACCACATTACAGCTGGAGTCCCAGGACAGATAAACTTCATCATCCCACTCCAAGACGAGCTGCTCGGAGCGCTGATAATTTTGAGCGCTGACCTGAATAATTCGTCCAGATTGGCTGCGAATTCTGTAAATACTTCGATTGCCGTAGTAGGCCAAATCTTCAACAATACCTTTGGTGATAGTCAGGTGATCGCCCTCAGGAGACTGCTGGCTAACGCTTATCTTCTCTGGCCTAACGGCGATGGTGACTTCGTCTCCAGGGCTGAAACTATCGTCAGTTTTTCCTTGCACTTGAGTTCCAGTTTTTTCCAATTCTGCGGTTATTACGCTCGACTGTTTGTTTGTCGAGATTACCGTGGCCTTAAAAAAGTTAATCGTGCCAAAAAAGTCAGCCACAAATCGATTGCTGGGAGATTCATAGACCTGGGTCGGTGTGCCAACCTGAATAAACTTTCCCGCATCCATTACAGCCACGCGAGATGATAATGTCATTGCCTCCTCTTGATCGTGGGTCACCACCACAAAGGTGATACCCAACTCATACTGCAAATTCATTAATTCGAACTGAGTTTGTTCGCGGAGCTTCTTGTCCAGCGCTGCTAGAGGTTCGTCTAGCAGTAAAACCTTGGGCTGTTTAATCAAGGCCCTAGCGAGAGCAACTCGTTGACGTTGGCCACCGGAAAGCTGGTGGGGTTTGCGCTTAGCTAACTCGCTGAGTTGCACTAACTCTAGCATCTCGCTAACCCTGGAGATAATGTCGTTTTTATGGAGTTTGTCTTTTTTCAATCCGTAGCTAATATTTTGTTCGACGGTCATATGAGGGAAAACTGCATAGGACTGGAACATCATGTTAACTGGCCGATCATAGGCAGGGATATTACTCATATCAACGCCATCAATAATAATCTGTCCATTACTGGGAGTTTCAAAGCCTGCGAGCATACGGAGTAAAGTCGACTTACCACAACCAGAACCACCCAGAATAGTAAATAGTTCACCTTTATAGATATCTAAATCTACACAATCTACCGCAGAAAAATCATCAAACTGTTTACTTAACCCTTTTATTTGAATAAAGGGTGCTGCGTCAGGATCCAACCATGGGGTTTCAGCAACATAGGATTTGGCAAGATGGCTGGTCTTTGCTTCATTTTCAATATTCATCGGTTGTTCCAAGGTATCTGGTTAAAGTCCTGTTTTAATTTTTGTCCAAGTGCGCGATCGTTTGCGCTCCTCTTTCGGGGCTAAGATTTCAGTAGTATGCAAGCGCTGTAGCGTTTCTTCATCGGGATAGACTGCAATATCCTCGGTTAAGTGAGAGTCCACAAAGGGGGTCGCTGATTTGTTGACATTTGCATAACCTATATAGTTGGTTGTGGCTGCAATTACCTCAGGACGTAACATATAATTGAGAAATAGATAGGCATTTTCACGATGGGGTGCATCCTCCAAAATATACATGTTATCAAACCACATGCCCCCGCCTTCTTTAGGAATAATATAATCTAATTTAATATCGATACCCGCTTCTTTGGCTCTATTGGTGGCCACCGAATAGTCACCAGACCAACTCATTGCAATGCAAACTTCTTCGCTAGGTAAATCTAAAAGCATTTTGGTGGAACTAAAATAGGTTACATAGGGGCGCACTGCTTTTATAAGGGTCTCTACTTCCCTAAGTTGCTTTAAGTCAACTGAATTGGAAGGGTAGCCAAGATACAACATAGCCATGGGGATAACCGATGTTGGGTCATCTAAAAAGGAAATACCGCAATCAGTAAACTTGGAGATAATTTCTGGGTCAAAAATAATAGCAGAACTGTCTAGGGGGGCGTCCGGCATCCTAGCTTTAATCATATCAACATTATAAGTAATACCGGTAGTACCCCAAAAGAAGGGGACACCTTGCAAGCTCTGGGAATATTTCTCATTTGCTGCTTTAACCAAAAGAGGGTCTAGGTGGTGCCAGTTGGGTAGCCTGTCAAACTCAACTTGATGGAAAATTCCCACGCTAGCTAACCTTGATGTGAAGGAAGAGGCGTGCACTACAACATCATAGCCGCTGCGGCCGGTCATCAATTTAGTGTCGACAATCTCGCTAGAGTCGTAGATGTCATAGGTAACGTCTATGCCGAACTCTTCCTGGAAATCGTTAATCGCTTCTGGGTTAATATAGTCTGCCCAGTTATAAATACTCAGTTTTTTTGGTGTGCCCTTGGCTGCGTCGATAAGATCTTGTTCGGAGGGAGTAGCTAAGATTGGATTGGCAATAATGCTTAGTCCTAGCAATATCCATTGGGCTAGGGAGTGAAGCGAGCGATGAGTTTTCTGTGATGTCAGCACATTACATTCCTTTTAACCCTCGTTTTTGAAGTGCACGGGCGATGACCATGCGTTGCATCTCACTGCTGCCCTCCCATATTCGGTCAACCCTAACCTCACGATAGAAACGCTCCACTGCATTGTCACGTCTATATCCGCGGCCACCCCAAATTTGGAGGCAGCGATCGGCAACACGATTCGCCATTTCAGTGGTATAGAGTTTCGTCATTGAACACTGAGCATGCAGAGATTTAATATCATCACCTCGGTCGTGCGCTTCAGCCGCCTCATAAACCATGAGTTTAGAGGCCCAGAGTTCAGTTGCACTATCCGCTAAGCTGAATTGGATAGCTTGTTTATCGATGAGCTTCTCGCCCTGAATATCTCGCTCTGATGCCCAGGCTGATGCTTCTTCTATCATCCTTGCTGCAGCCCCTAGCATACGAGCAGAGATGGTCAAACGTTCGTGGCGAAACCAGCTGCGGCTATAATCCATACCAGATCCTTCACCACCAATGCGATCTTTCTCTAGTACAAAAACATTATCAAATTTATAGGTAGGATGATGAGAGGGAAAGGTATGCGAGAAGAGTGGATTTTCAATCATTGTCACCCCAGGGGCATCTATTTTGATAAAAAAGAGCGCCTCCTCTCCACTGTCAGTTTTCGCTTGGAAAAAGAAAAAGTCAGCCATATTGGCTGTGGTCACGAACCATTTCTCTCCATTGATGGAGTAGCCACCATCACAGCTCGTCGCTGTGGCATTAGTAACCTCATAAGAGCCAGACTCAGCCTCTGTTATGGCATAACATTCCCTTAGGCTTCCATCCATTAAACCGTTCAGATAGGTTTTGATCTGATAGTCGCTATCGGCACAGGCTTCAAACATCCAGTGCTGTGCCTCAGGGAAACACCAGCAAAGAGCATTGGTCACTCTGCCGAGTTCTTCCCAGGCGGCAACTTGATCAACCATACTCATGTTTAGTCCGCCGTGTTCTGTGGGAGCATCCATTCTCGACAGGCCAAGCGCTATCGCTTTGTCTTGCATGGTTTTAGCTACTGATTCAGGGATAACGCCTTGATTCATCTCAGCTTCAATCTCCCAAGGGATTAATTCAGCATCAACGAACTCGCGTACCTTTTGTTGCCAGTCGATGGTGGCTTGTCTATGTTGAATTTCCATGGCTTATCTCCTGGACTCATTGTTCTGTTTCATTTTTAAAATGCTCTGGAAATTGGGTAGCTAAGTAATGCATTGCTACCGCCTGAGCTTGCGCTGGCTTCATTCCTTTAGGTGTAATTAGCAGGTCCAGCCACAAACCATCAGAAAGCGCTGTGTAGCAGGTGCAGACGAGGTCTGGATTAACATCAGAGTAATCACCCTGTTGTTTGAGCAAAACAAAAAGGTGAGTCAAGTTGTTTGCAATCTCGCTGACGTAACTTGCGCAAATTGATAGGTAGGTTGGTCGGGATTTTGTTTCCCCCCAAAAGGCGAACCAAACCGCTAGTTTGTTTCTATCAATAATCGCCCGGCTAAAGTCAAAGTTGATGTGAGCTAAGATTTTTTGTTCAGTATTTAAGCTCTTAGCATTGTAAATTTTATTCAGCCCTTCGGTATATTCATCGGAAATATACCGAAGGGTTTCAATGAGTAACTTTTCTTTACTTTGAAAGTGTAGATTAACAATACCCATACTTAGACCTGCCTGCTGAGTTACATCAGCCATCGTGGTGCTCGACAGGCCTTTCTTTGCGATGCACTTAATGGTGGCCTGAATCAGCTGCTTACGCCGAGCCTGTTTGGGCATGGAGCGCGGGGTGTCATTAGGTTTGGTGTTAACCGCGTCCATTAAGCACTCCTAAATTAAAAGCTGAATTTCGCTCGTTGGGTGTTGAGGTCCGTCTATTTTCAAACATTACCTCAGAACCTTAAACCATTGATTACTAGCGCGCAACCGAATGAATGGTTATTCATTTCTATGGACAGCAGATATTATTTTTGGCATTCTTCAGGTTGGTTTAAAAAGCATAAAGTTTATTGATGCTGGCTGAAAGTTTGGAGTAACTTAGTTCTATGAGTAAATACGATGCGATTGTTATCGGGGCAGGACACAATGGTTTAACCAATGCCGCCTACTTGGCAAAGGCTGGATTGAACGTCTTAGTGCTAGAGAAAAATGCTTATATTGGCGGTGCCACGGTCAGCCGTGAACTGTATCCCGATTGGAAGTACTCCAACTGCTCCTATGTGTGCAGTCTGTTGCGACCTGAAATTATTCGCGATCTGGAATTACCTCGGCATGGCTTGCAGGTTGTTCCCTATGGGGGTGGCGTAACGTTTAAAGAGAATGGTGACTACTATGGTAATCATAGCGACCATGAGCGATTGCTGCGTGAGGTGGCCAGACATTCAAAGCGTGACGCTAGTGCCTATGAGCGTTATGAAGCAGATGTAATGAAGCAAACTCGTTTAATTCGCCCTTTTTTGATGCGTACCCCACCCGACCCCACGTCCTTAAAGCCTAAGGATTTAAAAGAACTGAGTTTGCTCGCCAAATCCTTCGGTAGCATGGGTGAAGAGGGCCTCGCCGACACCATGCGTTTTTGGACTATGAGTATTGGTGACTTCCTAGACGAATATTTTGAGTCCGATGTCATTAAAGCCCATTTGGCTGGTAGTGGCATTATTGGTACTGCCTTGGGTGTATATTCGCCGGGTACTGCCTATGTCCTTTTACATCACTACATGGGCGATGTTGATGGCTCTGTTGGAGCATGGGGTTTTGCTAGAGGAGGCATGGGGTCGGTTTCTGCAGCGTTATCTAAATCTTTTTTGTCCTTTGGTGGCACAATAAAGTGCGATGCCGAGGTTGGGCAGATTATTGTCAAAAATGGCAAGACTAAGGGTGTTGCTTTGGCTAATGGTGATGAACTATACGCCAATATTGTGGTTTCAAATCTTGATCCAAAACGAACATTCTTAAAAATTATGGATGAAGGTGACTTGCCGTCTGATGTGGTGACCAAAGCTAAGAATTTCAAAATTCGTGGCTCATCGGGCAAATTAAATATCGCCCTCGATGGATTGCCAACCTTTACGGGCTTACCTAAAGACAGTCCGCTGTGTTTAGGGGAGAAACACTTTAGTGACTCCTTACCCAAAATGGAGAGAGCTTATGATGAGTGGAAGGCCGGGACTTGGTCGAAAGACCCCTATGTCGATATGCTGATTCCCACTCAGGTTGACCCAACGATGGCTCCCCCAGGCAAGCACATGATGTCTGTATTTGTGCAGTACGCTCCCCCAAAAGTTAACGGAGGTGAATGGACGCCTGAAGATAAAGCTGGATTTGAAAAAACAGTGATTGATCAAATTAGTAATTACAGCCCAGACTTTAAAGATCTGATTTTGCACTGTGAAACGCGAACACCTCAGGATATAGAAAACGAGGTTGGCCTGACTGAAGGCAATATCTTTATGGGTGAGTTGACCTTTGATCAGTTGTTATTCAATCGTCCTTTCCCTGGTTATGCCCAATACCGTGGGCCAGTAAAAGGTATGTATATGTGTAGCTCGGGTACGCACCCTGGAGGTGGCGTTATGGCTGCCCCCGGCGCTAATGCGGCTAGAGAAATTCTACAGGATCTTAGATTAACCAACACTGTGCCTGGAGGCTACGACGATGATTAATGTTAATAAGAAGTATGATGTCATTGTTGTTGGCGGTGGTCATAACGGACTGGTTTGTGCTACCTATTTGGCCAAGGCTGGGCGTAAGGTATTAGTGCTTGAAGCCAATGCAACTTTGGGTGGTGGCTCAGCCACCAGTGAGTTTAGTGATCAATTTTCAGTCTCTTCATGCGCCCATTGGTTATTCCAATTAAATCCAGAGGTTGCCTCTGATATGGGTCTTAAGGGTCATGGCCTAGAACTTGCTGCTCGTGATTTGAATACCATCGCGCTAGCCGAAGACGGTAAGCATTTAACTATCGGCGTCAATACGCTCGAGGGCGCTGGTGTGACTGATGAAGACCGCAAAGCATTCGTTTCTTTTAATAAGCAGATGCTAAAGTTTTCTAAGTTACTCTCGGGCGCTTTTAACCGTCGAGCTCCCAAGCTAGTGGAAGGCAACCTAACCGATCGGATTACCCTGGCCAAGTTGGGTCTGGGTATGAAAATGCTTGGCAAGACAGACATGAGCGATCTTATGCGGCTAGCTCTCATTAATATTTATGATGTTATGGAAGAGAACTTTGAGAATGATCTTCTAAAAGCTGCGATTAGTCTTGATTCTCTACTGGGTTCCCATATGGGACCTCGATCGCCTAACACAGTGTATGGTTATCTCTATCGCCGTATGGGCGACATCTATGGATTCAATGGGCCGGCGGTGGTCAGGGGCGGCATGGGTGCGGTAGGTGAAGCTCTGAGTAATGCAGCAAAAGCTGCGGGTGTGGATATTGAAGTGAGTGCGGCGGTCAGTAAAATTAACGTCGACGTAGATCGTGCCACCGGCGTCACACTAGCTGATGGGCGTGTGGTAGACGCCGATATGGTAGTGTCCAATGCCGACCCAAAAACAACATTTAATAAGCTAGTGGGCCTGACCAATATAGAGACGGGTATTGCGCGTCGAGTGAAGACCATTCGTATGAAAGGTGATGCGGCTAAGTTGCATATTGCCTTGGATAGTTTGCCTGATTTTACCGGGCTAACAAAAGATCAGATGGGTCAGCGACTGGTTATTGCGCCGACAATGGATTATATAGAGCTTGCGTTTAATGCGTGCAAATATGGTGAGTATTCGAAGGCACCGGCGATGGATATTAGTATTCCAACGATACATGATCCGAGCCTTGCCCCTGATGGTAAGCATGTTATGTCCGTGATAGTGCAGTTTGCACCTTATGAGTTAGAGGGCGGCTGGGGAAGTCATAAAGACGATTTTAAAAACTTGGTGATCGATAGAATTGCTGACTATGCACCTAACTTGAAAGACAAAATAATAGCCAGCGAGTTGCTAACGCCGGCAGATTTAGAAGATCGTTTCCATATTCATGGTGGCCATTGGCACCATGGAGAAATTAGTCTTGATCAGATTCTAACAATGCGTCCTTTCCCAGGTGCTTCTCAGTATGGTACTTCAGTTGATGGCTTGTTTTTATGCAGTGCGGGTACTCACCCTGGTGGAGGAGTTATGGGATTGGCTGGGCATAATGCAGCAAAAGAAATTATCAATCGAGGTAAGTCAGCATGATTCCACATGATGAAACAATGATGCTTAAAACACCCTTTCACTCGAGAGTTGAGGCTGCTTGTGAGATTAATATGTGGGAAGACTGGAAGGGTTATACCTCCCCGCAGGCTTACACAGAAGTTGAGCAAGAGTATTTTGCTGTGCGTAGTAATACGGGTGTATTCGATATCTCACCTATGATCAAGTATCGCTTCACTGGGCCAGATGCCGGCGCCTATTTAAACCGTCTAGTCACGCGAGATATCAGCAAGATTGGTATCGATCGAGTGGCTTACACGGTGTGGTGTGATGACAATGGGCAGGTGATGGATGATGGAACGATTTTCCACCTTGCTAAAAATGATTATCGCCTCTGTGCTTATGCGCGCTGTCTTGACTGGTTGATGTGGTCTGCAGAAGGTTTCGATGTCACCATAGTTGATGAAACAGCAGATGTGGCAGCACTTGCAGTTCAGGGGCCAACGTCATGTGCGATTTTTAAAGAGATGGGTTTTAAGGGCATTGAAAATCTAAAACCTTTCGGTATTGCTCGTTTTCCGTTTGAGGGCTCTGAGGTGATGATCAGCCGTACTGGTTTTACGGGTGATTTGGGTTACGAAATTTGGATCGAGCCAGCATTAGCTGAAGCTTTCTGGGATGCACTTTTTGAAGCTGGAAAGCACCGCGAGATCCGACCTATAGGTAGTGCAGCCCTAGATATGTTGCGTACTGAGACAGGATTCATTCAGGCTGGCGTCGATTTTGTACCCGCAGAAGAGGCAATCCGCACTGGCAGATCTCGTTCGCCCTTTGAGTTGGGCCTTGGCTGGCTGGTTTCTTTTGATAAGCCCGTATTCAACGGTCGAAAAGCGCTACTTAAAGAAAAGAAAGAGGGCTCCCGTTACGCATTTGTATATCTTGATGTCGACGGAAATAAGCCTGCTGAACATGCCTTTGTTTATTCTGGTAACAAAGAAGTTGGGACGGTCACTTCCGCTGCTTGGTGTCCAACGGCCAAAACTAATGTGGCTTTTGCGCAAGTGGATGCGAAATACGGAAAGGTTGGTCAGGAGTTGGTAGCTGAAATTTATTATGAGCGCGAGTTAAAGTGGACGCGAGTGATGGCCAAATGTACTGTTATTGAAGGTGCTGTTTTTAATCCACCCCGCAAAAGGCAGACACCAGCACCGGATTTTTAAATGACTAACCACCGGCTTCAGGCGCTTCTGAAACCTTCGTCGATTGCCATTCTGGGTGCCTCGCAGAAGTCTGGTAGTGTTGGTAATGAGGTTGTCAAAAATCTTGTCAGAGGGGGCTTCGAAGGGGAGATCTTTGGGGTAAACCCCAGCTATGATGAAGTAGAGGGAATACCCTGTTACCAAAGTTTAGCTCACCTCCCCAAAGTGCCACAGCACGTTATTTTTGCTATCAATGATCACCGTATAGAGGCAGCTCTGGATGAAGTAGTCTCCCTTGGAATTCCGGCCTGCACTATTTTCTCTGCATTAATTATTTCCGATGACAGTACTCCAAATCTAAAGCAACGCATTGCAACAAAGGCTCAAGATGCAGGCCTTTTAGTGGCAGGAGCTAACGGTATGGGATTTTATAATGTCCGCGATCGAGTCTTGGCGGGTGGTTTTGATACCCGAGATCATCCGTACCCAGGAAACGTGACTCTAATTAGTCAGTCTGGCGCAGGCATGTCAGGTATTGTTGATTGTGAGGGGCGTATTCAGTTCAATTTTGCTGTATCCAGTGGTTATGAACTTACCGTTTCGATGGAAGATTACTTAGACTATGCCCTAGATCTTCCAGAAACGCGTGTCGTAGGTTTGTTCCTAGAAACAAGCAGGCACCCCGAAAAACTCATTAAAGCATTTAAAAAAGCCAACCAACGCGACATTCCAGTTGTTGTCCTTAAGGTAGGGCGCACTGATCTCGCTGCTGAATTGGCTATATCTCACTCAGGTGCATTGGCCGGGAGTGATCGGTGTTATCAGGCTGTATTTGACTACTATGGTGTACAGAGAGTTAGCGACATGGACGAGCTTGCAACTGCTTTAGTCATGTTTGCTCAGCCTCATAAGGCCGCTAATGGAGGTCTAGTTTGCTTGCATGACTCAGGTGGAGAAAGGCAGTTGATTATTGATCTGGCTGATGGCTTAAATGTCCCCTTGACTGAGTTGCAGGAAACTACCATAACTCAGTTAAAAGGCATCCTTGATCCGGGTTTGCCGGCGGTTAATCCTCTCGATGGCTGGGGGGCCGGGGGCGCCAACGCTGCAGCTAACATGGCGACCTGTTTTTCCACATTACTTGGGGATTCTGGAGCGGCTATGGGTGCGGTCGTTCATGATCGCGGACCAAATAGTGAAGTTTATATTTCTTATCTAGATTATTTAAAGAAAGCCCAGATGACCAACGAAAAACCGATCTTTCTTGTTGCCAATCGGCAAGGTAGCGGCAGTGATGAATTAGCCATAACCGCCACTCATCGCGGCTTCCCTGTTATTGATGGAGTGAGTCAATTTTTAGTTGGCGCTCGTTGTTTGATGGCATATAGAGATTTTCAGCAGCGCAAGCCATTGAAGATCGATGTTCTTGCCCAACAAAAAATTGATTACTGGAAGCGAATTCTTCAATCTGAAGTGACGGTGTTTGAATCCTTATCTAGTCGGTTGTTAGCAGATTTTGGTATTCCCATGGTGCAAGGCCTATTGGTGAGTAGCGCGGAGCAATTACAATCAGCGTCCGCTGAGATCGGTTTCCCGTTGGTGTTAAAAACCGCCGAGGTTGGTATAGAGCATAAAACTGAGGTTGGTGGAGTGATGCTGAACATCACCAGTGAAGGGCAGTTGCAAGAGGCCTATCTAGACTTCTCCCTTCGGTTGGGAGCTAAAGCTATGGTTGCGCCTATGGTCGAGACCGGTGGCGTAGAGATGATACTTGGGGTCAGTCGTGATGATCAGTTTGGTCCCACAGTGGTTGTAGGCTTCGGTGGTATTTATGCTGAAGTACTGAGTGACGTTGCGGTGTTGTTGCCACCTTTTGATGCCGCAAAGGTCAAGGGAGCGTTGGAGACACTGTCTATGTTTCCCTTGCTAAATGGCGCTCGTGGTGGATTAAGGATGGATGTTAATAGTTACTGTGAGGCAGCTGCAAAAATGTCTGCGATTGCGCTAGCCTTTGCAGATAATGTGGTAGAAATTGATATAAACCCAATTCAGCTGAATACTAAAGGCTGTATTGGGTTAGATGCTTTGGTGGTTTTGGAACGGTAGAATTAAACGGACGACAACTTGGAAATTAGTGATGAATATAGCGACTGCGTCAGAGTTAAATGAGTTTATAAAAAAATACCCAGAGATCAAGATGCTCGAAGTTTTAATGCCAGATATGAATGGCATTATCCGCTGTAAACGGATTCCCGTAGCTGAGTTCGAAACCTTTTATCATGATGGAATTAAGGGGCCAGCATCGACTATGCTGTTAAATGTGCGTGGTGAATTCTGTGATGAGGTAGACTTTGCACATGTAGAGGGTGATCCAGATATGCTAATTCACCCTATTTCAAACACCTTGTCTCCGATTACCTGGTTGAAATCTGACACAGCTCAAGTACTTGCTACATTTACTGAGTTGGATGGTACTCCAGTTTGGTTCGATTCTCGAAATGTTCTAATTAATACCCTGGAATCACTCCGAGCAATGGGGTTAAAACCCGTTGTTGCAACGGAATTGGAATTTTACCTAATCAAAGCTGGCGACAACGCGCTACCGGAGCCGTTGCTGGCTAGAGTACCAGGAACTAACATTGAGCAGCCTGGAATACAGTACGCTATGGCTGAGGATCTATGGGACAACGATGCTTTCCTGGAGGATGTTCGACTAGCTTGTGAAAGTCAAAATGTACCTATGGCGACCGTACACTCGGAATTTTCGCCTGGCCAATTTGAAATTAACCTGCATCATGTGGAAGACCCTGTAATAGCCTGTGATCACGCCGTGCTTCTTAAGCGCATTGTCAAAGGCGTTGCGAGAGAGCATGGTATGTCGGCCAGTTTTATGGCTAAACCATTTATGGAAATACCAGGCAATGGTCTGCATATACATTTGAGTCTCTATGACGATAATGGGATAAATGTTTTTTCTAACCCAGATTCAATGGAAGTGCCGGCGATTTCTAATAAGTTGCGTCATGCCATTGGTGGGCTAGCTGAAACTATGCCTGATGCCATGGCTATCTTTGCGCCCAACGCGAACTCATATCGCCGCTTGATTCCTGGCAATTTTGCACCCTTAACGCCTAATTGGGGTTATAACCATCGAGATGTATCATTGCGTATTCCAGTATCTGGACATAGTGACTGCAGAGTAGAGCACCGAGTTGCCGGTGCTGATGCTAACCCTTATCTCGTGATGGCAGCGATTATCGCTGGGGTTCACCACGGTCTTAGCCAAGGATCCGATCCTGGCGAGATGGTTCCTGAAGGAGTGGAAATCGAAGAGGAAATCACGCTTCCGCGAGTATGGTCCTTAGCACTTGATGAATTTGATAGTAGTGCGCTGTTACCCCAGTATCTCGGTGAGGACTACTGTCGGCTTTTCGGTACTGTCCGCAGAGGTGAGTGTGAGCAATTTGCAACACAGATCTCAAATATTGACTACGAGTGGTATTTGCGAGCCATGTAATAATAGCCAATCTTTATTGGCGATTAACTTGCTATTAAATAACCATTTAATCATCTATATGCCCATTTAAAAAAATATTGTATAGTATGAGAATGCATTTAATGGACTTAAGATTTAGGCAGTGACTATGAAGTTTATCGCAACCGATGTTTTAGATACGCAGCAAAAAATGATGGCTAGGGCGACAGCCCAATTGGAAAAGCCAGGGTTTGCTATAGACCCATACTTTTACCGATCTCATGTCACTTATCAGACGGAACTAGAGCATATTATTTACAAGAGCTGGTTGTATGCTGGTCATATTAGTCAAATTGCTGCAAACGGCGATTACTTTTTGTTTGATATTGGTGAGGACTCCATCATCATCTGCAGAGACAGTAATGGTGAAGTTCGTGCCATGCATAATATTTGTAGGCATCGTGGTGCTAGAGTCTGCGAAGAAGCAAGTGGTAACCGGCGCGCATTTGTTTGTCCTTATCACGGTTGGGGTTATGGTACCGACGGCTCTCTAAAAGCTGCGCGTGATATGCATGTTATGGAGGGGTTCAAACCAGAGGATTATTCTTTAAAGCAGCTTAAGTTGGTTGTTTTTCAGGGCATGATTTTTATAAATTGTGATCCTAAGGCTCCTGATTTTGTTAAGCCCCTATCAAATATTAGCGCCCAGCTTGGTGCTTATGATCTTGAAAATGCCAAGGTTGCCGAAGCAAAGACCTACCGCGTCGACGCCAATTGGAAGTTATGTCTTGAGAATTACCTCGAGTGTTATCACTGTGCCAGCTCCCACAAACACTACGCCAAACTGCACACCTTGCAAGCACTTGCGCATAAAGTAAAACCGATTAATGAAGCCATGTGGGCCAGGGCTGAAGAAATGACAGGTGTTGCTGGTATTGCTGATGAATATTACGGTTATTATAACGATGCTGCTGATTTCGGTGCCTGCTCTTATCACAGTCGTTACGCTCTTTACGAGGGTATTCAGTCCGGTAGTAAAGATGGGTCTCCGGTGGCACCTCTTATGGGAAATATGAAAGGTTACGATGGTGGCGCGGGAGACTTCCAGATGGGGCCGCTCACCTTTATGTTGAACTACCCTGATCACTGTGTGCTTTATCGTTTTATTCCCCGCAGTATCACCGAGACAGATATGGAGTTGGTATGGTATGTAAACGGGGATGCGAAGGAAGGTGTTGACTACAACAAAGAGGACCTCACCTGGTTGTGGCATCACACAACCCTTGAAGATGAATTCATTATCACAAGAAATAGCGAAGGTGTTAATTCGCAGTTTTTTGAGCCTGGCCCTTATCACCCTGAACACGAATCTACCTTAAATGAGTTCGTCACTTGGTACCTGAAGGCTCTATCACAGGTTCAGCTAAGCTAAAATAGAAAAGGATTCTCGGATGTTTTTAAAGGCAACGGCAGACACCAAAGAGCATGCACCATCCTACTATGCTGCTACTGTTAACTGGCAAACAGACTACCCTCAACTTGAGAGTGATATTGACGTTGATGTGGTGGTGGTTGGTGGTGGATTCAGTGGTGTCGCTACCACCGTTGAGTTGTGCGAGCGAGGCTATAAGGTTGCATTGATAGAATCCAACCGCATTGGCTGGGGTGCCAGTGGCCGTAATGGGGGTCAGATTATTGGTGGTTATGGCCAAGACCCCAGTGCGTTTCGCTCAACTATTGGTGCGGAAGGTGTAGATGTTGTCGAAAAAATGGGCGTCGAATGTGTTGAGATCATCAAGGCGCGTATTGAAAAATATAATATCGACTGTGACCTAAAGTGGGGTTATTGCGAAGTTGGTTTAAAGAATCGACATCTCAAAGCTTACAGAGAGTGGGCAGAGGAAGATTCAGCTATAGAGCTTCTTGATCGAGATGAGCTCAGAGAGTTCGTTAATTCAGATCTCTATATTGGCGGCTACTATCGCAAAGACTGGGGTCACATCCAGCCTCTAAATCTTTGTATTGGTGAAGCTAGAGCGGCTGAGTCAATGGGTGCAAAAATTTTTGAGCAGTCACAGATAACGAACATTACCTACGGCGATCATCCGGCCGTGCATACAGAAAAGGGTTCGATCAGAGGTAATCAGGTCATTCTCTGTGGCAACGCTTATATGAGTGATTTAGTGCCCTACCTAGATGCGAGGGTATTACCTGCTACGAGCTGCATTGTCGCGACTGAACCTCTTTCTGAAGACCAGATAGCACAGACTATGGTTCGTGATGTTGCGGTATGTGATTCTCGCACAGCGCTCGATTACTATCGCTTATCAGTAGACAAGAGACTCTTATTTGGAGGCTTATCTAACTATTCTGGTTTAGATCCGGTTAATTTTGAGTCTGTTATGCGAGCTAAGATGGCTAAGGTCTTTCCAAGTTTAAAAGATATTAGAATTGACTACAGTTGGTCTGGAAAAATGGGCATTAGTGTTCGACGCATGCCGCAGATAGGAAGAATCAAAGACAGCAATGTCCTTTATATTAGTGGATACTCTGGTCACGGTGTTGCACCGACTCATATGACTGGTCGCATACTTGCCGAGGCGGTGGATGGAAATACCCATCGCTTTGACATTATGAATAAGATGTTTCATATGCCATGGCCGGGTGGAAAGTTACTGCGTCGCCCAGCTATGGCAGTGGGTATGATGTGGTATAAAACACTTGATGCCTTGTGAGGGCGGCCCATGACTAGAGAGGTATTGATCTTCTTGCACATGGACGATAAGAACTCTGGCTATATAGGCGACTATCTTCAGCGGCAAAAAATTCCCTTTAGAGTTGTTCGTAGTTATGCTGACGAGAGTATTCCTCAATTAGATGACAGCGTAGCTGGCTTGGTTTTTATGGGTGGAGTAATGAGCGCCAATGATGATATTCCCTGGATCAAGCAAGAGATTGCTCTTATTTGCTCAGCACTACAAGCCAATATTCCCATATTGGGACATTGTTTAGGGGGACAATTAATTAGCAGGGCTCTAGGTGCAACAGTGACCACCAACCCTGTGGGTGAGGTGGGTTGGCATCAATGCTTCAAGCAGAACAATAATCATAGTGTCGAATGGTTGGAAGATATCGGCAATCCCTTCATGATGTTCCACTGGCACTACGAGACTTTCGCAATTCCCGATAAGGCTCAGCTTTTATTTTCCTCCGACCACTGCCACAATCAAGCTTATAGTTATGGCGATAATGTTCTTGCTATGCAGGGCCACGTTGAGATGACTAAGCCGTTATTGACCGAATGGATTACTCGGTGGACAGATGACTTACAGGTCACGGCTCCCAGTATTCAGAATTATGAACAGATCAAAAAGCCTCTGTCGGCTAATATAGTTGAGCTTAATCAGGTTGCTGAGCAACTCTATAAGCGCTGGTCATCAACACTATCTCTCTAAAACGTTAAGGTAAATATTGTGAAAACTGAAGGTTATCGAGACAAATACAACCAGCATCTGTTGCATCCTTGGGGAGATCTTGGAACCTTAGGTGAAGACGATCAGAGTTCAGTGATTACCCGAGGCGAGGGTATTTATATTTACGATGCTGAGGGGAATAGGCTACTAGATGGGCCGGCTGGTATGTGGTGCATGCAGACTGGATATGGTCGTCAAGAGATTGCCGATGCTGTTGCAGAACAAATAATGAATCTCAGTTATGCCACCAGTTTCTCTGTCATTAACAACCGCGAGGTAGAGCTAGCTGAGCGCATTGCCGCAAAAACGCCCGGAGATCTCAACCGCATTTATTTCACCACAGGCGGCTCCACTGCTGTTGATTCTGCATTGCGACTGTGTCAATTAGCCAGCAATATAACCGGTCAGCCTCAGCGTAAGCATATTATCACCCGAGAAAAAGCCTATCACGGCAGCACATACCTGGCTGCTTCGATTACAGGCAAAGAGCGTGATAAGACTGCCATGGACATAAAGCGCGAGGGCATTCATTTTCTGTCCGCTCCGTGCCATTTTTACTACCCTCAGTTTGAATCCGAAGAGGCTCTCTGTGATTACCTGATAGATGAGTTAGAGCACAAAATTCTTGAGATTGGGCCGGACAATGTCATGTGCTTTATTGCCGAGCCAATTCTTGCTAGTGGTGGGGTCATTGTGCCACCAGCAGATTATAACTATCGCTGCTGGGAGATGGTTAAAAAGTACGACATTATTTACATTGCCGACGAGGTGGTCACCGCCTTTGGTCGGCTTGGCCACTGGTTCGCCTCTGAGGAGGTGTTTGGTATCGTCCCTGACATCATTATTTTCGCCAAGGGTGTTACCTCAGGTTATATTCCCATGGGCGGTTATGCAGTCTCTGAATCTCTACTAGAGACTTTCACTGGTGATAATGCCGATGGCTGCCTGTACTCCAATGGCTATACCTGGGGCGGTACTCCGGTTGCCTGTGCCGCAGCTCTAGCGAGTTGGGATATTATCGAAAAAGAAAATATATTGGATAATGTTCATAAAGTAGGGCCTTATTTTCAGCAACAACTTCGCACCCTTCAGGATATTCCCTTGGTTGGTAATGTTCGCGGTGAGGGTCTTATGGCTGCGGTAGAGATGACTATTGAGGGCCATAACGAAGATGATCTGTTGGCTAAAGACTACGCCATCGGTGAGATGGTTGATCAGCACTGTCAGCGGTTGGGGCTACTGGTGAGACCGTTCATTAATATCTGTATTATTTCACCGCCACTGATTATTACCAAACAGCAGGTCGATGAGTTAGTCTCTATACTGCGCAGAGGGTTAGAGCTTGCCATGAATGATTTACGAGAGCAGGGTATCTGGGTCGATTAATAGAAACACAGATTGTAAGTGCCAAAGAGGAGTGTCCTATGTCAGATGAAGAGATTTTCGAGAGTTACTCAATGTTTGCTAATACCTTTAGCTACCTGGGGCTTCCTATTACCAGAGATATCAAATCAGCTGACCTTGTGGTGATGGGAATTCCCTATGATTTAGGTACTACAGGCAGAGCAGGTACTCGTCATGGGCCTCAAAGTATTCGTGCAGCATCCGCCAACCTGCGTTGGGAGGAGAAGCGCTGGCCGTGGACCTTTAAGGCACTGGATAAGGTCAATGCTATTGACTACGGTGATATTGAATTTAAGCCCAGTGAATCAGCGTCAATGATCGATACTATCATTGAACACGTTGGAGCTATTCACCAACAGGGTAAGAAAACCCTGAGTTTTGGCGGCGATCATTTTGTTACTCTACCCTTACTGCGAGCTGTCCATAAGCATCATGGGCCAGTGGCTTTGGTGCACTTTGATGCCCATACAGATACCTATACACCTGAGGACGACACGACATCATGTTACGACCACGGATGTATGTTTTATTATGCCCCCAAAGAGGGGCTGATTGACCCCAATCACTCAATTCAGATTGGTATTCGCACTGAATACACGACTGATACTCATTTATTCCAAGTGATTGATGCTACCCACACTAATATCCTAACCAGTGAAGAAATAGTAGCGCAAATAAAAAGCAGGGTGGGCGATATGCCCGTCTATATCACCTTTGATATTGATTGTTTAGATCCGGCTTACGCGCCGGGTACAGGCACCCCAGTCGTTGGTGGAATAACCACAGATAAAGCGATGAATATTCTTCGAGGGTTAGCAGGCATTAATATTGTTGGAGCTGATGTAGTTGAGGTCGCACCGGCCTATGATCACGCTGATATCACCGCTTTGGCGGGGGCTACTATTGGTCTTGAAATGATCTATTTGATGGCATCGACAGCAGACTAGAGGCCTATACTTCCAGAGAGTATTTATAAAACCCAGTATCCCGTATGTAGCCTAAAGATTCATACAGTTGTTGTGCATTGACGTTATCAATCTCTGTTTCAAGATCAATCCGAGATGCACCTGAAGCCTTAGCGTGAGCAAGAGCGCTGTTCATTAATGCTTTTCCAGCGCCTAATCGTCGTGCATCTTGTTGTACGTAGAGATCGTAAAGCACGCAGATCGGAGCAGCATCTACACTGCAGTAGGTGCTGTAAAGCTGAGTAAAGCCAACAGGCCGGTCATCTACCCGTGCTACAAAGATCACTGAAGTGTCTGTACTAATGCGCTCATTAATATAGTTCTTAGATAACACAACATCACTATTTTGTTCATAGAACTGTCGATATTGATCAAATAATACAGCAACGGCATCTGCATCCTCTGATGAGGCTCTGGTCACTTCGATGCTCGCCGCCGCCTGATCTTGGGCATCTTTATGGACAGGCATGCTGTAGCACCAAGGAAAGATACTAGCTAAAAAGCTCAGGCATACTTGGCGAGCGTCATCGCGGTCATAACTCTCGCCGGCAAAAAGAATTTCTTTCCAGACCTCATCGGTAATGCCAGAGATAGCATTAGCAATGGCTCGGGCGTTGATATCAGATTGTTTGCCAGCATCAGTAATAATTTGTTCGCACAGATTGAGTATTAATTTGAAGTTTTGTCGATCTAAATTGCCGCGAATACGCTGGTAATCCTCCCTGCCTCTGCTTTCAGAATCAAACGCATGCCAAACAGCCATTTTTCGGTGCTCAGTGATTTCAGGATCTAAAGATGCATCGATAATAGCTGCCAATCGTTTTGTAGGATCTGGGCCGGCGCTCTGTAAAGCATTAGCAATACCGCGATCAAATTCCTCGGAGACAAAGTTTAAGGTCTCAAGTAATAGAGATTCTTTGCTATCAAAATGAAAATTGACAGTTCCCGCTGTCAAACCAGCAATCGAACTAATCTTTGCCAGTGTTAGTTTAGAGAGGCCAAATTCGGCAATTGCAGTAATGGTGGCATCAATCAGAAGATTTCTGCGTTCCTGATGATTATCAGGCTTGGTGGTTCCCATGATAGTAGCCCTATTAATTGACTAATTGAATGCCTGTTTAAACCTCTATATGCTTGTATAGTGAGACACTGCTGAGCGATAAGCAACTCTTATTGTGATTTATGGCACCTCTAACAACAGGACGTATGATTATGGCTTACATCTTACCTGGCCCCAAAACCTCTGCAAGACTCCATGCTGGCAAAACGCTGTTTAGGCATGGACTCAATTATGATGAAGACGCTGTGGCGTCCGCGGCCAGAGGTTTTATCCCACCTGCCCAAATCATACTGGACAGGGCAGAAGGAGATTACGTATGGGATCTTGATGATAATCGATACATTGACTTCCAAAATGGTTGGGCAACTAACCCTTTAGGTAACTGCCATCCAGAAGTTCTGCAATCTGTGCAAGATGCTCATCAACAATATGGCTATCACTGGGAGCACCCTCTTAGGTTTGAGTTGGCCGAGCAACTGGCAGACATTATGCCGGGGAAGCAACTACCTCGTTTCACATTTGAGGTTTCTGGCACCGAGGCGGTCGAGTCTGCAGTTCACACCGCGCTTTGTTATAAAAAGCGACGCTATATAATTAGTTTTACATCTTCTTTTCATGGCGCCGGTATGGGTACCAAAGTTATCAGTGGCTACACTAGCGAGCACAACCTGTACATGGAGCCCTGGGGCGCAGCGGTTATCAAGGCACCTTACCCTTATTCGCAAAACATTCCAGCAGACATGACTCCAGAGCAGTACGTTAACTATTGTCTTTGGTATTTAGAATCGCACATTCCTAAATATATTGTGCCTACGGAGAACATTGCTGCGATTTTGGTCGAGCCAGGCTTGGCTGAGGGCGGCAACTGGATACCATCTGTTGCTTTCATCCAGGGTATCCGTCGTATTTGTGATGAAAATGATTGGTTGATGATTGTGGACGAAGTACTTACGGGTCTTGGACGCACAGGCAAAATGTGGGGCATTGATCATTACGATGTTATCCCTGACATGATGGTCGTGGGTAAAAATCTCTCCGGGGGTGTTGAACCCTGTGCAGGAGTAGCTGCGCGTGATGAGATTTTAGGTGATAACCCACGTGCTAGTGCGGGTAGCACCTTCGCGGGCACTCCTGCAGGCTGTGCTGCAGGTTTGAAAACACTCGAGATCTTTCAGCGTGACAATGTGGTAGAGCAAGCGGCAGAGCTGGCAGATATTGCTCAGTCGAGAATGGCAGATTGGCCAGAAAAATACGCGATTGTTAGTGATGTTCGCTGCTTAGGTTTATTGATGGGTATCTCGTTTACTCATCCCGATAAAACTCAGTTCGGTGATGACTATGATGATAGTTATGTCGCTCGAACTGTTCGCAACGAAATGCTAGTCAATGGAGTGTGGGCTATTTGTGATACCGAACCCACGGTGCGCATGTACCCTGCGCTGAACATGGATAAACAGGTTTTTATTGAGGCTCTGGATATTATAGAGGCGGCCATACAAACTGTTGCAAAGGGTGCCCCGCTAGTGGGAGATTACCCAGCTATACCCAGTGGAGTTACTGGGTTTTAATGTTCCATCTTTTTTTACATTTTGCTGTGCCTGCCGCTGTTGTTGGCCTGCTTTATAGGCATCGCTGGCAGTCGGCCTACCTACTGATGATGGCAACAATGATGGTGGACCTCGATCATCTTTTAGCTAACCCTATTTATGATGCTAGTCGCTGTAGTATTGGTTTTCACCCGCTTCATCAGCCCTGGTTTATTTCTCTTTATGTGATTCTTTGCTTCATACCAAAAACCCGTATTATCGGTGTTGGATTGATCATTCATATGATTTTAGATTCTGTCGATTGCCAAACCACTAATGGGGTATGGATAAGCTAATAGAGTGTTGATTATCATAGCGCCATCAGTGCAATTTAAACTGTACTTAAATTCTTAAAAACGGACTTTATATTATGACAAAACTGAATCTTGGAGCCCTGGTGGCTCTGGCAGCTTCTTTAATGCTTTTTTCTTCCGCCAAAGCAGATGAAGGTATGTGGCAACCCTACCAATTACCCGCTATTGCTGATGAGCTTGCGGATAAAGGACTTGAAATAGACGCTACATCAATTTCTAAATTGACTGAATTCCCAATGAATGCGGTGATTAGCTTAGGTGGTTGTTCAGCCTCATTTGTATCACCCAAGGGTTTGGTGGTTACTAATCATCATTGTGCTTATGGCTCCATATTGCACAACTCCACACCTGAGAATAATCTTTTGAAAGATGGTTTTTTAGCGTCTTCTTTTAGCGAAGAGCTGCCCGCCACGCCAGGGTCACGAGTCTATGTGACTGAAGAGGTGACGGATGTGACTGCAAAAGTGATAGCAGGCACTGAGAGTAAATTGGGAAATGCTTTCTATGAGGCCATTGATGCCCGTGAAAAATTGCTAATTGCAGAATGTGAGAGCGAGGGTGGTTATAGGTGCCAAGTCTATAGTTTTCATGGTGGGTTGGAGTACTACTTAATTAAGCAGTTAGAAATTCGAGATGTACGCTTAGTGTATAACCCAGCAGGCAGTATTGGTAAGTATGGTGGAGACATTGATAACTGGATGTGGCCTCGGCACACAGGGGATTTCTCGTTTTATCGAGCCTACGTTTCTAAACAAGGGTTACCTGCGGATTACAGTGCTGACAATGTTCCCTATGAGTCTAAAAGCTTTCTAAAAGTGTCAGCAAAAGGTGTTAGTGAAGGTGATTTTGTGATGGTGGCGGGTTACCCGGGCCGTACAAATAGATATCGCACTGCCACTGAGGTTGAGAACCAGTTTGAGTGGGCTTATCCAGAGGCAAAAATACTGCGCGAGCGTTTTATCGAGATTATTGAGCAGACTGCGCCAGAGGGCACTGATGAGCGGATCAAGTACGAGAGCATGTTGGCGGGGTTAGCTAACTATGCAAAAAATTTCACCTCAATGATTGAGTTTTATGGAAAGTCCACCATGCTTGATGATCGCAAACGTCGCCAAGCGGAACTTGCTAATTGGATTGATCAAAGCGCTGAGCGTCAGGCAACCTATGGTAAGACACTAGCAACACTGGATATGCTTATTCAGGAAAGTCAGGCTCACAAGGCCAGAGACTTAATTGTCGGATACATGCGCTATACCACCATGCTGCCCACCGCAACGCGCTTATATCGTCTGGCTAATGAGAAGTTGCTGGATGATATGGAGAGAGAATCCGGTTACCAAACTCGTGATATGACACGATTCAAGTCAGGCATGGAGCGTATTGATCGCCGTTATGCAGCTAGTGTTGAAAAAGCATTGTTATCTGAAATGCTAAAGCGTTACTCCGCACTGCCTATGGATGAGCGCTTTTCTGAGTTTGATAAGGTATTTAAGTTGGGTAAAACGTTTAATGGAGCCAAGTTACGGCGAACGTTGGATAGAATGTATTCAAAAACTAAGCTGAACGAATTGGATGTGAGGCTTGCTTGGATGGATAAATCTGTTGAGGAGTTTAAGGCTTCGAGAGATCCCTTTATTCAATATGCGGTGGCAATGTATGACACTAATATGGAGCAAGAGAGAGATGATAAAGAGCTAGCAGGTAAGTTAATGAAGATTCGTCCTCTATACATGCAAGCGATTATTGCGTTTAACAGAGATCAGGGTAAACCGGTTTACGCAGATGCAAACTCTAGCTTGAGAGTGGCAGTAGGGCATGTAAAAGGGTATTCACCTCAGGATGGTTTGCGTGCTGAGCCCTTTACTCGATTAGAGGGGATTCTTGCCAAAGACTCTGGTGATGACCCGTTTGATTCTCCTAAGAAACAGTTAGAGTTGATCAAGCAAAAACAGTACGGTGATTTTTATGTCAAAGAGATTGACTCGGTCCCCGTTAATTTTCTTTCTACATTAGACAGTACGGGTGGTAATTCAGGGTCCCCAACATTAAATGGCCGCGCTGAATTGGTTGGGTTACTGTTTGATCGTGTTTATGAAAGTATTATTGCGGACTGGGGTTATGACGATGATACGAACCGATCTATCCAGGTTGATAGTCGGTACATGCTTTGGGTGATGAAGTATCTGGATAAGGCTGATCGCTTGCTAGATGAAATGGAAGTTGTCAATTAACCGAATGAATTAAGGCTGAATAAACAAAAAAGCACAGCAATTAGCTGTGCTTTTTTGTTGCTCGATTCCATTACAAATTACTACCAGATACGAATGCGCTCCTCTGGAGGCAAATAGAGTGCGTGGTCGGGTCCTATGTCGAAAGCTTCATACCACTCGTCAAAGTTCCTCACAATGCCATTTACTCTGTAGTAAGGAGGGCTGTGAGGCCCCCGAATAAGCTGCTGACGCAGTGATTCCTCGCGATACTTTGTCCGCCATACCTGGGCCCAAGCCATAAAGAGTCGTTGATCACCCGTCAAACCATCGATGATTGGCGCCTCTTCACTCTTGGAAATAACACCATCCCCATCTACATCCAGGCTCATCTTGTAAGCTTTATAGGCCATGGACAAACCACCTAGATCACCCGTGTTTTCACCCAACCCAAGGCGTCCATTGATGCAGGCTTCGCCATTGTCTAACGGGCAAAATGCATTGTATTGACCAACGAGGGCATCAGTCTTTGCCACAAAGGCTGCATTATCTTCGGAGGTCCACCAATTACGCAACACACCATTTCCGTCTGACTTAGAACCTTGATCATCAAAACCATGACCGATTTCGTGACCAATGACGCCACCAATAGCACCGTAATTTACCGCAGGGTCGGCGTTAATATTAAAAAATGGAGGTTGTAAAATGGCCGCTGGAAAAACAATTTCATTGCGGTTGGGGCTGTAATAGGCATTCACCGTTTGAGGGAGCATAAACCATTCTGTTTTATCAATGGGTTGTCCGAGTTGGCTCAGCATATCTTTATAGCCCCACTCATTGGCAGCTATGGCGTTAGCAAAAGCGCTATCAGAAACCATCAGACTGTCATAGGTTTCAAATTTTTCTGTGTAGCCAATTTTGGGGGTGAATTTGGCTAATTTATCGCGCGCTTGAACCTTGGTGTCGGCACCCATCCAATCTAAATTGTCCAAATTATCACTCATGGCCTTGCGCAAATTACCCACTAATTGGTCCATCGCAGCCTTGTTTTCAGCTGGAAAATGGCGAGCGGCATAGACTTTTCCCACACCTTCACCCAAAGCACCTTCCACCGCACTGACGGCGCGCTTCCATCTGGGACGTTGTTTTTCCTGACCACGTAGCTGTTTAGAGTAAAACTCAAAAGAGGCCCGATCAATTTTTGCAGGTAATACCGAAGCGAAATCTGATAAGAGGTGTGCACTTAAATATGCTTTCCAGTCATCCAACTCTGTGCGGGCCATCAGTGCCATTATTCCAGCGATGCCACCACCAGAAATTTTCGCCAGCTGCTCATCGCTCAGACCAAGGTCTTTGATCTTGTCACCATCCGGAGTGACTTGCCGGACAACAAACTGTGATTGGTCACCTAAGCCTAGGGAGGCCAGCATAGTCTCTACTGGAAATGCGCCCCCTAGTTCAATTAATTCAGAACGACTCATTTTGTTATAGGTTAAACTGCGATTGCGGCCAACAGTTCTATCCCAGTGTGCTTTTGCAATTTCAGTCTCAAGCGATAAAACTCGGTCGGCTGCAGATTTAGCTCCGCTGTATCCTGCTTCGCCTAAAAGGAGAGTTAAGTAGTCAAGATATCCCTGACGTGTTTCTACATTTTTACCTTCATCGGTGAGATACATATCCCGATCAGGCAAACCAAGGCCGCCTTGAGTTATGTAAAAGATATAATTTGCAGTATCTTTGGAGTCTACATCTACCCAACCACCCACAGGACTTGAAAAACCAACGGTTGCAAACACAGTGGCTAATTCATCGAGACTTGTGATGCTAGAAATTCTTTCTAGACGTGATTTGACCGGAGACATGCCTGCACCTTCAATTGACTCAGTATTAAGATAGGCGTTATAGAAAGCCGCTATCTTTCCTTCGAGTGTCTGTTCATCGGGTTTGGCGCCGGCCAGTTCTTCAATAATTGCCTTTACACGATTTTCTGATTTGTCACGTAGCAGGGTGAATGACCCATAACGTGTTTTGTCTTCTGGCATCTCAAAATTGTTATACCAAGTGCCGTTCACATAGCAAAAGAAATTATCTCCAGGGCTGAAACGTTGATCCATAGCTTCTAGGTCTAGACCCGCTGAACCCCACTGGTCGCGATCGACGGTGTCAATTTGGACAAGCTCACCATTGGCAGCGACACAGTCGCCGGCGTAAGTGCTTGCTGTAGTATCGTCTGAAGATGAAGTTTCTATTTGGTTAATAGTATCTTCTGATGTTCTCTCACAGGCACTAATTAAAAGTGCCAATGTTAGGATGATTAATTTTTTCAATGGTTTTATCCTTTGTTGAAAGGGTTAAAATAAATAAGCGAGTTTTACGTTAGGTAGAGCTCAATGGGGCCAAGGATAAGTTAAAAACATGAGATAGCCAATGACTGTATCAAGAGGATATCTAAGTAACAGATTTAGGATCTATCCTGAAGGTATTGTTCCTCTAGCAATAAAATGGAATATATTATTTATCTTGTTAGCGGCACAGGTTGGCGGTACTCTATTTTCCAAGCTCGATAGGCCAACTAATAAAAATAATAAGAGACTCAAAAGAATCTAAAAATTGCAGGGGTTTGATTAATGAAAATAAAATTTTCAGTGTTTTTAGTTTGTCTTTCCATTTTACTAGTGGCCACTAAGAGTGCGGCTAAAGAGACCAGTTACATTACAGTAATGGAAGGCTTTCCGCCGACGCGATCTAGCCAAGCGACCATGGAAAACTATCGTCAGCATCCCATTAGTCAATGGACATTTAGCAATGCAGGGGCGCCTCTCAACGTAGTTATGATTCCTCGCGAGGGGAAAATTTTAGAATTAGGTGAGCCTACACAGCCAAATCTTGGCAATTTCTTAGTGCCTGACAGCGCTGGCAAGACAATGGCTTTTGAGGAGCTATTTGACCAAAATTACGCAGATGGAGTGGTAGTCGTTCGGGGTCAAGAATTACTATATGAGAAATATTTTAGACAATTTGACGCTCATACCCAACATATTTGGTTTTCCATGAGTAAATCATTGACCACTACAGCACTTGGGCTGTTGGTAGAGTCCGGAAAACTTGATTTGTCAGCTTCCCCCGTTAAATATATTCCAGAGCTCAAAGGAAGTGGTTTTGAGAGGGTTACTATTCAACACGTACTCGATATGGCGAGCAGTATTGATTTCAAAGAAAGCTACACCGATCTTAGTTCTGATTTTGCTGTTCATTATGCGCCTGCGTTGAATTTAGGATGGTTAAAAGGTGCAGCCGATGTGCAACCAGATGAAGTAGAAATTTATGGCGTGCATGATTTTTTAGCGAAATACATCAAGCCTGATCTAAAGAGAGACCCAGGGAAAAATTTTGATTACAACTCCAGTAACGCTGATGTTTTAGGATGGTTGATTTCTCGTGTTAGTGGGCAACCTTTTCAAGACTTTGTGCAGCAAAATATTTGGTCAAAAATTGGTGCTGAGCATGATGCTTATATCGCTGTTGATCGCGCGTTTATGCCTGCCGTGACTGGAGGTATGAATAGCACTACGCGTGATGCAGCGCGTTTTGGCATGATGATTCGTGATAATGGTCAGTTTAATGGTGAGCAGATCATCCCGGCTAAATGGGTGAATGCAACACTCAATATTAGTGACAAACTTCGCACTAACATGATGCAAAACTCTAAATATGGTGACGAGCCTTGGTCCTCTTATCATAATATGTGGTGGGTATTGGATGAGGCTAAAGGCGAGTTTTGCGCTGTGGGTATTCACGGCCAGGTTATTTATATTAATCAAGAGTCTAATACCGTCATGGTGTGGTTCTCTAGTCAACCAGGTGCATCAGCGGCACGGGATCCTAACTTCAAATCGAAACTTGCGGCCGCCAGGAAGATGGCCGACCACTTAAAAGGATAAGAATGAATGAACATTAATGGTCGCTGCTGTGCCAAAGTGTTTCTGCTGGCTGTTGTTGTCATGTCCAGCCAAGCCATAGCTTCTCAAGAGATAGATAACTCAACTGAAATTTCCGCTCATCAGGCAGCCAATTTGATGCAGTTGCCATTAAGTTGTGCTGAAACTGAATATCCAAACAAGCTGAGTCAGACGCTGTACAGTGATGACGATTTGGCATCGCCCAAGGCATTACATCCAGCTTTTTATGGTTGTTTTGATTGGCATTCAGCGGTGCATGGTCACTGGTCGATGGTACGCTTGTTAAAAGCCTTTCCAGATATTGAGGGCAGAGATAGAGCCCTATCAATTTTGCAGCAGCACATTACTCCCGCCAATGTAGCTACCGATCTTGCTTATTTTCAGCTCAATAATTCATGGGAGCGACCCTACGGTTGGGCTTGGTTGCTAAAGTTAATGAGCGAGTTGCACACCTGGGATGATCCGGTGGCTGCTCCGTTGGCACTGGCTCTCAAACCCTTGGCCGAGCATTTGTCGGATCAGTATGTGACGCATTTACCCAAGTTGGTTTATCCCATTAGAGTAGGAGAGCACACTAATACTGCATTTGGACTTACTTTTGCTTGGGATTATGCCCTACTGTTTGATGATTCTGTCTTAAAAGCAGCAATAAAACAGCGAGCACAAGATTTTTATCTCGAGGACAAAAACTGCCCAATTGAGTGGGAGCCCAGTGGTTATGATTTCTTATCGCCCTGTCTGGAAGAGTTAGATTTGATGCGTAGGGTGTTGCCTGAGAAACACTTTATGATTTGGGTAAAAGATTTTTTGCCTCAGCTTTTGTCACCAGATTTCGAATTAGCGGTAGGCGAGGTATACGATCGCACAGATGGCAAACTAGTGCATCTGGATGGTCTTAATTTTAGCCGTGCTTGGGTTCTGTCGGCGCTCGCTGGACAATACCCGAAGTTCCGTCATCTTGAGGTGGTTGCTGATAAGCACTTAGCGTATTCGCTGCCTAATTTAGTTGACGATAGCTATGAGGGTGGACATTGGTTAGGGTCCTTTGCTATTAATGCGCTTTTGCCATAAGTTAGACGAATCTTTGCGGAGTTAAAGAACAAATCGATGAACTTTGTAACCTATGCAATACCTTTTTTTCTACTGTTGATTCTGGTCGAACTGGGCTGGGGTTGGTTGAAGGGTAACAATACCTATCGTATTAACGATAGCCTAAATAGTATGAGTCTAGGCCTGTTAAGCACGGTGACTAAGTTTGTGTTCTTAAATATTGGACTTATCGTATTTTCAGGGATTGAGCAGAACTTTGCCTTTTGGGCCTTCAATATAGAATCTTATGCACATTGGTTGTTGGCGATACTGTTGTATGACTTTCTGTATTACTGGTTTCACCGGATTAGCCACGAGCGCCAATTTTTTTGGGGCTCTCACGTGGTGCATCACCAGAGCGAGGATTATAATCTTAGTACGGCTCTGCGTCAGACCAGTACGAGCTTCCTGACGACATGGGTATTTTTCATTCCCTGTTTTTTTCTCGGCATGCCAATATATATGTACGTTAGTGTTGCCACTGCTCATTTGGTCTATCAGTTTTGGGTACACACCCAACATATCGGTAAACTTGGAATCTTTGAGTGGTTCATGATTACTCCTTCAAATCATCGCGTGCACCATGCACAAAACCACAGCTACATTGATAAGAACTACGGCGGTTTATTGATTATTTGGGACCGGCTATTTGGCACATTTAAAGAAGAGGAAGAAGACCTAAAGCCGATCTATGGCATCCGCTCACCCCTTGAGAGTTGGAATCCAATATGGGCCAATACTCATGTGTTTATCACCATGGTGCGTGATGCATGGGGAACAGCTAATTGGAGTGATAAGGCACGAATACTGTGGTCGCGCACGGGCTGGCGACCGGATGATATGGCAGAACGCTACCCCGCTGCCAAGTCTGATCTCGAAGACTTTAAAAAATATGATCCAAAGTTAGGCGCCATAGCTAGTATTGCCATTATTGGTCAATATGTACTGATCTCCTTCTTCCATTTTTGGGGAGCCCAAAAGCTGTCAGTGTTAAGTATTGAGGTGCTTTGGGCAACTGTGATTGCCCAAGCTTACACCCTATTAGTAATAGGGGCGGCACTGGATGGCAAGCACTATATGCCACAATTGGAGTACACAAGGTTATTTGTTTTAGTAGCCATGCTTTTTGGTAGTTTTAATGCAGGCTTGATTGGAATTAATTGGTTGTACTATGGTAGTGCATTACTCCTAGTGAGTGCTGGAGTGATGCGTCTATGTGTTAACACAGAGTTGGATGATGTGGCTGAAACTAGCTCTGATCCTGCCTAAAGATACCGTTTAATTATTGTGGATGAGTTCGTGAAAAAAAGTAACAAAGGTATACCTCATTCTATTGTGTCGCCCATGGCTGCGGCGATAGTAGGTGTTGAAGTAAAAATAGGGCAGATGGTTGAGCAAGGCGAAATTATTGCGACCATAGAATCTATGAAAATGCAGACTGCCATTGAGTCGCCTGTTTCAGGTAATGTTATCGATGTGAATGTTATTGTCGGAGAGACAATTCAGAGTGACCATGAGATCTGTCGGATAGAAGAGTCTATTGTTTCCAGCCCCGCTATAAAAAAGACTCAATCTAAGGCAGTTGACACTCGCAATCCATTGGATACGCTGAATCAAGAATTACAGAGTAGCCTAGATAGTGGCCGCACAAAAGCAGTCTCTAAGCGCCATACCAAAGGTTACCGTACCGCTCGTGAGAATCTCCACCAACTGTGTGATGATGGCTCTTTTGTTGAGTATGGGCAGTTAGCTGTTGCCGCTCAGCGCGATCGAATGAGTGCCGAGAAGCTTAAATCTGATACCGCTGCAGATGGCGTTATTACTGGTCTAGCGACTATTAATCGAGATCAATTTGGGGAGCATGCAACTCAAGTTGCTGTTGTGATTAATGACTACACGGTGCTTGCTGGAACCCAAGGGTATTTTCATCATCGTAAAATTGATCGCATTTTAGATCAGGCAAAACGCTCATTTCTTCCTGTGATTATGTACACCGAAGGTGGTGGCGGTCGTCCTGGAGACACCGATGTAAAGATACAAATCGCCGGGCTAGATGTACCCACCTTTGCGACCTGGGCTAGTCTGAGCGGCCAAGTGCCCATGATTGCAGTAAACAACGGCTACTGTTTTGCGGGTAATGCGGCCTTATTTGGTTGTGGAGATATTCGAATTGCCACCAAAAGCTCATGGATCGGTATGGCTGGGCCAGCAATGATTGAGGGGGGTGGCTTGGGTAGCTTTTCACCAACTGATATCGGGCCTATTAAGATTCAGGCAGAAAATGGTGTGGTTGATTTAGTGGCAGATGATGAGAGTCATGCGACAGAGTTAGCCAAGCAGTGTTTGAGTTATTTTCAGGGAGATAACGAAGATTGGCAGTGCCCAGACCAACTCGCGTTGCGCGAAATGATGCCCGCTGATAGGCGTTATGTTTATGATGTGCGCTCAATTATTACTTCCTTGGTAGACACTGAAAGTTTTATAGAGCTAACCAAAGACTATGGTTGCGCTGTGATTACTGGTTTTGCCAGAATCGAGGGTAGAGCGATTGGTTTGATCGCTAATGACTGTCGCATGCTTGGTGGTGCAGTAGATGCAGAGGCCGCCGAAAAAACTGCACGCTTTATCACTCTCTGTGATAATTTTGATATACCCATTTTGTCCCTTTGTGATAGCCCTGGTTTCATGGTGGGCCCCGCTAGTGAAGAGCAGGCCGCGGTGCGTCGAATGGCGCAGTTATTTGTTGCTGGCGCCAAACTAAGTACGCCGCTGGTTACTATATTTTTGCGCAAAGGTTATGGCCTTGGTGCCATGGCTATGGCGGGCGGTAGTTTTCATAAGCCTATTTACAGTGCATCCTGGCCGAGCGGTGAGTTTGGCGGAATGGGGCTTGAAGGAGCGGTGCGATTAGGCTTTAAGAAAGAGCTTGAGGCTGTAGCCGACAAAGAAGAGAGAGAGACTTTATTTGCCCAATTACTTGAACAAATGTACGAACAAGGTAAAGCCACTGAGGCCGCCTCGCATCTGGAAATTGATGCTGTGATTGACCCCGCTGACACTCGCGGGGTCATTGTTAGAGCTTTTGATAGCCGGCTCAATTAGTTTCAATCCAAATAACATAGAGGTAGAGCAATGAGTGAAACCAATGCGCTAAATACCGGGTTAAAAAACCCTTTTGACAGCTGGAAGTCTATTGCGATTAGCCTCTATATGACCTTGGTTGGTTATGGTGTTTTGGTGGGTATTCCGGTGATCAGTACCGCCTGGGTTACTCTACTGGGTTTTTCCGAGGTGGAGGTGGGGCGAGTTGCAGGTGCTGATCTGGGTGGTTTGTCAGTTGGTGCGGTAGTCACAGCAATATTTATCGCCAAGGTCAACAGGCGGATGTTGGTGCTGTTGGGCCTGTCATTGGCAGTGACCGCCAATGCTTTGTGTATCAGTATTGTAGATTATGACCAGGTCCTTTGGTTGCGGTTTTTATCCGGTTTAGGAAGTGGTATTTATACAGCCGTTGCAGTGTCCTGTTTAGGTGCAAGTTCCAAGCCGGCTCGGGCATACAATGCTATGTTGTTTGCATTTGCTTTTTCTCAAGCATTGGAAATGCACTTCTTACCTTTGCTGTCTATGTCTGGCATTTATATGGTATTTATAGTTTGTTTTTTAATTACTCTGGTGTTTATAGGCTGGATCCCCGCGCGTGCTCCCGAAGAATCATCTGAGGTATCAATGGTATCGGATAGCAAATTAGTCGACCAAAATATACCGGCTTACGTTCCTTGGGTATGCTTGATTGCTATGGTGATAACTTACATTAATATTGGTGCCTACTGGACTTATATAGAACTGGCCGCCACTGCAGACCAAGCTGACTCTGAATGGGTGGGACAAGTATTAACCTGGTCTTCATTTTGTAGTTTAGTGGGCTGTCTATTCGCCACTATACTGAGTAATCGTTACGGTTTGCTTAGGCCTCTACTCGTTACCCTGATAACTATGTCGGTAATTGTTGGCATGCTTGCTAATGGTATTACCGATAAAAACATTCTGATTAGTGTCTTCTCGTTTAATTGTTTGTGGATCTTCATTGATGTTTATCAAATGTCGACCATTGCCAATGTTGATAAAACTGGCAGATTTGCCTCTTTGATGCCCGGAGCTCAAGGCCTCGGTCAAATTATTGGGCCTAATATGGCCGCCTCAATCCTAGGACTAAATCTCGGTTACTCGGGTGTTTTTGTAATGTGTTCGGCTGCGGCTCTTGTGGCCATGAGTTTGTATTTATTTATGTATTTCCGCTTTAGACGCACGATTCCTGAATTTGCCTATGCAACCTAGGTTTCTTGCCTGATAGCGAGTTTGACCCCTGCCATCTGGCTTTTTGCAGATTATTAGTCGCTCTGTTGAGTGATGGTGTCGCATCAGTGACAGCGTCGCAAATCAAACTTCACGCATACTGGCGTCCTTTGTTCCACAGTAGCTCGGTGTTATTCGTGCTGTGTGTACTAATTAGTAATCAATTACTTGCGGTGAACCACTCGTGGGATGTTTAGAAGGAGAGTTTTAGTGTCTATCAGCGTTTTCGACCTATTTAAGATTGGTATAGGCCCATCTAGCTCGCACACCGTGGGGCCTATGTGTGCGGCCCATGGCTTTATTAAAGGGCTTCGCGATAGCGCAGAACTTGGCTCCGTTGTTCGAGTAAAAGCCGAAATGTATGGCTCGCTGGGTGCAACGGGTAAGGGTCATGGTACCCCTGGTGCAGTGATGATGGGTCTGGAAGGAGAGCTTCCTGAAACGATTGATGTCAGGTCGATCGATAGGCGGGTGGAGGGTATTCTCTCCAATGGAAAAATCATGTTGGCTGGAGAGTACTCTATAAAATACAGCCAAAAGAACGACCTTGTATTGCATCGAAAAAAAACACTTCCCTATCACCCTAATGGAATGAAGTTTTCGGCTTTTGATGCTGATAAAAATCTTTTACAAGAAAGAGTTTACTACTCTGTTGGCGGTGGCTTTGTGGTTGATGAGGCTGCAGCATCTGCAGATTGTATTGTTGAGGACAACACATCTATCCCATACCCCTTTGATTCTGCCCATGATTTATTAGCGTTGTGCGATAAAACAGGGTTGACCATTTCTCAGCTGATGTGGGAGAACGAGCTAGCCTGGCGAAGTGAGGAAGAGATTAACCTGAACCTCTTTAAAATTTGGTCAGCGATGCAAGAGTGCGTTGATAATGGCGTCAGTACCAGGGGAATCTTGCCCGGGGGCCTAAAGGTAAAGCGCCGTGCCAGTGAGCTAAAAATTAAATTACTCAGCAGACCCGAGGCGGCTTTATCTGACCCGCTAACAGTACTGGATTGGGTGTCTCTTTATGCACTTGCTGTGAATGAAGAAAATGCGGCAGGAGGGCGAGTGGTCACCGCTCCCACTAATGGCGCGGCGGGTATTATCCCAGCCGTACTGCATTACTACATGCGTTTTGTGCCCGGAGCAAGTGACATAGGCGTAACTCAGTTCTTACTCACCGCAGCAGCAATCGGTATTTTGTATAAGAAAAATGCCTCAATCAGCGGAGCAGAGGTGGGTTGCCAAGGAGAGGTGGGTAGCGCATGCTCCATGGCTGCAGGCGCTCTGACTGCGGTGATGGGTGGTACACCTCAACAGGTGGAGAATGCCGCTGAAATAGGCATGGAGCACAACCTTGGACTGACCTGTGATCCAGTGGGTGGTTTGGTTCAGGTGCCTTGTATCGAGCGTAATGCGATGGCCTCTGTAAAAGCAATTCATGCTGCAAGGATGGCTTTGAGTGGCGATGGGTCCCACTTTGTATCTTTGGACAAGGTGATTCTCACCATGAGAAAAACCGGCGAGGATATGCACAATCGCTACAAGGAAACCGCTCGAGGTGGCCTAGCTATTCATGTATTAGAGATGCCAGTTAATATTACTGAGTGTTAGTCATGACCAACACACCCTATTTTTGGTATTGATTAATTCTGTCTCAAACCTAGCTTATTAATTGCACAATAGCAGTGCAGTGGCTGCCCAAAATAATATTTTTATGCCACAAAAAGTGACATTTTAGACTCCAAAATATCTAAATAGATAGCAAATTCCCTGAATAACTGAGTTGGCATTCTTTTTGCAATTCCTCAATTGCTTGAACTTCCATCCTCCAACTTTACTATTTAGAGAAAAATTATGGCTTATATAGAACCCAGTGAATTTGTAACCAAAATGGTCGACTCTGGAGAGTCAAAACTCTTCATGTCAACCAAAGATACTTTAGTCCGCGCCTTTATGGCCGGAGCC
>Ga0233426_10000228_pt1 | contig 64637 bp, 66 predicted proteins | sample SI_118_April2016_6_FD_179875 | JGI IMG/M metagenome (GOLD analysis project Ga0233426, IMG submission 179875) | Seawater microbial communities from Saanich Inlet, British Columbia, Canada - SI_118_April2016_10_MG | ecosystem: Environmental > Aquatic > Marine > Inlet | place: Canada: British... | reverse complement strand
GCAGCTCATCGAGCTTGGTTTTTCGCAAAAAACCACCTAGCTTAGTAATAGAAGAAGTTGAGGCCAAATGACTAGCAACCGATGCCGTATCAACCGACATAGTGCGAAACTTCACCAACACGAACATTTTTTTATTACACCCGACACGCTCTTGACGAAAAATAGGTGAACCTGTATCAAAAAGACCCATGATATAGATCGCCAACAGCACAGGAAAACCACACACCAAACCCAATACAGAAAACACGACATCCAATAACCTAATCATTCACTTCATCCAATTTCATTTTTTTCGCCGCTAATTTGAAGCCATGGTCAACGGAATAAGGCGGAACCCAGTTCAACGTATTTTTTGTATGCTCAATATCTAGTTGCAACGACCCTACCAAACGGTCAACCACCGCTTTTTTTCTGAACAGCTTACCTGCCAACTTAAAGCACCAAACAGGTATAGGAATAGATAAATTGGCTTTGCCTTGCACCTTCGCCATTAAAGCTACCATACGAGATGTAGACATATCATCGTCGTCAGAAACCAAAAACACTTGGTTCACCGCCTTGGGATGATCAATACAGACTTTAATCAAATCAACCAAATTATACACCGAAACCAAACTGCGCTTATTCTGATTAATCGCCCGAAATGGCAGTGGCAAGCCTTTACCAACTAACCTTATCAAAGAGGCAAAATTTGCTTTTACACCTTCTCCGTAGATAAGAGGTGGACGAATAATAACCATCTCCATATCAGTTGCTATGCCTAACGCCAACAACTGCTCTTCCGCTTCGGACTTGGACTGACCATAAGGGTCTTCTGGCTTACGCGTATCAAACGCCGTAAACGGCGCATGGCAAGAAGTTGACTCACCATTCACCTTAATTGAACTTAAAAAGATAAAACGCTTTACGCCCGCTTCAGCCGCTAAGCGTGCTAAAACTAAAGTCACATCACGATTCATTTTTCTAAACTCAACCAACGGATCAGAAGCATCATCATGCATCATATGCGCGCGAGCTGCGGTATGCACCACAACGTCAACACCGTTAAATTCATCTCTCAAAAAGCTAGATGAATCATCCAAAGCTAACTCAGCCAAATCGCCCACGACGACTTGCTTAACCGACAAAGGCAACTCTGCAGAAGGTTGACGAACAAGCGCCTTAACCGAAAATGTCTTAGACAATAAATCCGCAATCACAGCCTTGCCCACAAAACCTGTGGCACCTGTTAACAAAACCGACATTAAAACACCCCTAGAACTAGCATAGCCAATAGTGCTAAAGCATCTCTTGGTCGTCGCCTTAGCTGCCAAAAGTGCTTTACTAAGACGCTTCGGTTTAATGTGAAATCAGAATGACCAGTAGTAGCAAGCACAGCCAGTATTTTTTCTACTTCTAATCGATACCAATTACCTTTAACCATCGAGATTCGTTTTAAATAGGCTTTTAGTCCAGAGTTAAATCCCACTTGATTTGACTCATGCTGCCTATAACGCATCAAAGGCACATCATCAATATACCATTGCAGTTCATTTGAGCGACAATAAGCGTAGATCATCCAATCATGCGAATCGACCTGATTAACAGAACTCCAATTCACAATTAAAAAATCCTTAAACGATTGCATTGCCTCAACTTTTAACACATAAGCACAACCTGGTCCCGCTGCTTCAAAATAATAATCATAGTTTTTTTGAGGGTAAGATTTTTTAACCAGACTTTCACGACCACCTTCCCAAAAAGCTACAACATCACTTGATAACGCGTCTAGTTGATGGGTAGCTATCAGCTGTACTGCATGCGATAGCTTATTCGGCAACCACACATCATCTTGATCAGAAAGCGACACATAATCATAGCCAGTAAAATCAACATCTCTGATCAAACGGTAAAAGTTTTTTGCCGCACCCCCAAAACATTCGCCATATTCCAAGACTGTTACGTTATGGCATTCTTTTTCGAGGTTTTTACACCATTGATATGTGCCGTCGACTGACACATCAACACTAATAAATAAGTCTACAAATACATCTTGCTGCACAAAGATAGTCTGAACTTGCTCTTCGAGCCAGTTAATTCCATTGTAGGCTGCGAGAAGAACCGCTACTTTGTTGCTCACTGGGTCCAGTATGCTCATAATACACTCTACGTCAGTTGCTTTATCACTCGAGCAGGTACACCCACTACTACACTATACGGAGGTACATCCTTAGTCACTACTGAACCTGCTCCTATTACAGCGCCCTTTCCAACTGAAACACCTTTTAGAATCATTACCCCTTCACCTATCCAAACATTATCATCAATATACACGGGAGATGAAACTAATTCTCTTTGAGCTGGAGGTATGAGAAGAGATTCTTTAGTGATCATACCGTGATCATGGTCGGTGATATAAACTTTACTGGCAATTAAAACATTATCTCCAATCACTATTTTTTCAATCGCTGCAATATGACATGAATCATTCATTTGCAGGTCTTTTCCGAACACCAAAGTGGGGGCTGATTCAGCACCAAAATCACCCGCTTCAATCCTACAAAATTGACCCGTAGTAAAACCTTTACCCAACTTCATATTAGAAAAACCGCGTATTCTAGTCGGTTGTCGTATCATCCTCGCCGGCCTAAAAAGAACCTTAGTCACCAATAAAGACCAAGCCAACCTGAACAAATCCAGACAAGAATAGTTAGATTGTAAATCTTTTTTCACGCAGATAACCCTTTAATAAAAAAATTATAAAAAACTGAAATAGAAATGGAATATAAAAAAATGTATCTATAAAAAATGATAAGAACACTGCCTGAAAGGCAATTGTATATGCAAGCAAAGCATATAGACTACCTCTCCTGGCTCGACAATAACTATAACTCGCAATGAGTTGTATAACAGCAACTAACCCAAAGGCTAAATATCCAAAATCAGAATAAAAAGCCGAATAAATTGTAGATACATTTAATCCAGCCTCCACAAAAGTGTAGCTATCAACCGCTTTATCTATCCCTAAAAGAGAATAAAATACGCTAGGAATAAGCTTTGCAAAGGTATAAACGGGGAAATAAACAGGCTCAACTATATCCATATTAAAATTTAAGTTGTTCAGCCCAGACGTAAAGTAAACATAACCCCATAAGCTGCCTGAAGGCATAGCGTCGAAAAACCCTTTCCACTCATCGGCTAAAAAACCATAATACGGATTTCCTCCTTGTCTTATATCGCCCAAGTAGCCAAAACCAATAATGAATCCAGAGAAGAAAAGAAGCATCATTAATATTTTTTTTATGGAGCCTTTATAAAAAAACAAATAAATACCCAACATTTGCACCACCATTACGATAATCGTGCCTCTGCTCAAAATAACAATTTGATATAAAAATAACACCCACAAGATAAACTTAACCTGCTTGCATTTATTGTTAACTTTTGTCAGAAAAAACAAAAGTGAAGCGCTAAAAAATAAAATTGAGTTTGCGATGCCATGAAGGGTAGGAATACCAAAATCTATGTACTGACGAGAATCCCCACTCAAAGCCCAATAAAGAGGAACCCCGCCTGAAAAACAGATATCTAAGATTGAAATAAATACATAAATTGCTAGTATTACTTTAATAAATCTATTGATTTTCATTCTGTTTATTGTGGTAAAATCTCTCAAACAATTCTCTAAAACATGTCGTCGATAACGAGCCTTAAAAAGGACTATCAGAATTAACGAAATACATACATTCGTCATTATTAGAGCAATAGTAAGTAGATTTAGTTCATCATAAACATTCAAAATCCGTAATGAATATAAAAAAAGAACAGAAGTCCAAATAAAAACAAAAAGTACATTTGGATTGGCTAGAGAAGCAATCATGACGACCTCTTAATCAAACCACAAATAAACTGATTAATGGTCGAAAAAGAAAAAAAAGATTTACTGTAAGAGAAAACGAGAACTGACATTAAGTAGTTTTTATTTTTAAAAAACCTAATTACTAAATCATCAATCAATACCTTTTCATTAAAAGATAATGCCCTAAACAACGAACCTAACAAATACTTTCTTCGGCCCTTAGCACAAGACGAAATTATCTTAGGATGCCTACAAAATCGACATTCGATGTAGGTAAGCGTCTCCAGTGTTTCATCTAGCAAATGGTCAGCTTTACTACTAACACCACCTTGATGCTTTCTATATCTTGCATAAATTTGGTCAATAAATAGGACCTCCCCTTTCAACGACAATTCAATAAACATAAGCCAATCAGATACAGACGGAAACTTAGAATCATATAATGTTGCGGGGATGCAGTCACTACGTGCCATGACCGAATTCGCTCCAGGCAACCCTCCCTTTTCAATTATGTCAAAAAAAGAATATACCGTTCTTCTGGAAGACTCTGTTTGGTACAAAGTTTTATCGGTTTCAGAATCAAAAACATCTACTTTATGGTATGACATAGATGCTTGCTGATTATCTTCCATCAATAGTACTTGCGCTTCTATTTTGCCCGGCAACATAATGTCATCTCCCGCAAAAAAGCATACATATTCACCAGTACATGCACGAAGAGCTTGATTACAATTATCAGTGACACCCAAATTACTTGGATTCAAAAACAATCTAATGCGTGGGTTATTTTCATATTTCTTTAGTGTACTTTGAGTACCGTCAGTAGAACAATCATCCGATAGAACCAGTTCAATATTTGGGTGACTTTGAGAAAGAATAGATTCGATGCATTCCTCAATAAAATCTTTTGCATTGTAAACAGGCACCATAATACTTACTTTTGGTTTTTTAAGAGACTCACACATTAATAACTTTACCCACTTTATAAAACATCACCAAATAGATTAGCGCAAATAAACAATACAACACATTGTTAATCAAAAATGCGTAAGTCAATCCTTCCAAGCTATGTAAATCGAAAAACAATATAGATAACATAAAAAATAACAAACCAAAACTTAATTCAACTGTGATGAAAAATATTGGTTTTGCTTTAACAATCATATGGAAGGCAATCACCCAGCCAGCGACCCTGAAGATCCCACCCAACAATTGAAATCTGAGAATATTACTAACCTCTAAAAACTCACTCGAAAAAAGCAATGTAATGAAGAAATCTCTAAACAAATATATAAACAGTGAAATGGCAGAAGCAGAGGCAAGAGCCAACAACATCACTTTTCCAATTACTGTCAACTGTTCAACTTTAGTAATCGACTTACTTAACATAGGAACATAGTAAACAGTTAATGCGGTGGTAACCATCATTAAACTCAATTCAGAAATCTTCCACATCGCCTCCCACATTCCCGCTGTAGCCCAACTTGCAGTAGTCGCAATGTGCGCCCGAACAAAAAACAATACAACAGGAGTAGATATAAGTGTAACCAAACCCATTAGCCAATAATATGAAAGATCTACCTGTACTTTTTTTATAAAATTAAGTTTAAACCAGCCCCATGAAAACAGGGATAATCTATTCATCAACCAAAGGGCATACCCCCCCCCAACAATTTGCATTCCAACTAAGGCAAACAAACTCCCATACAAACCAAAAAAATAAACTAACACTGTGCCACACAATAATAAAAACACACTTGCCACTAGCTTTATAGCAATCATTTCTTTAATTAATCTTAAGCCATTCAAGTATGCTATTGCTATTTGATAAAAAACTATAAAAATCAACCCAAAAGACAAATACAGAAATAAGCCTTCATATTTTTTACTATCAAAAACATAATATGACATTTGTTCCGCATTAAAAACCAGCAATACAGATAGTAGAACTGAAGCAATTACACCAAACGTAAATGCGCCCTGAAAATAGTCTGATACAATCAAAGCACCTGCATCTGGCTTAGAATCTATCTCTGAGACATATTTAACCAAACCTGTCACAGAGCTGCCGGATACCAATATTATTAAAATTGATAATACGTTTTGAAACTGCCCAAACCTCGCAACTCCTTCCGGGCCTGAATAAATGGCTAACATCTTTATCACAATAAGTGCTGTGATTAATTTAACTGCAGTTTCAACTGCTGAAATAAATGAAACCTTTAAAAGATTCATGTAAAGCTATTGATTACTTCAATAACAATTTTGACTTCTTCATCAGTCATTACTGGGCTTATTGGAAGACTTAAGACTTGCTTATGGATAGCCTCAGTCATAGGGCAGCTTAAACCTGACCAATCATGATAGGCTTGTTGTTGATGTGGGGCTATGGGGTAGTGAATTAATGTTTGAACCCCGTGTTCTGCTAGATAACTTTGAAGTCTTTCTCTTTCTGTACACAGTACTACAAACAAGTGGAAAACATGTTGTTCAGAATTACTGCAGGCAGGGAGTTCAATAACTGGATTTTTTATCCTGTTTAAATATACCTTTGCTATTTCCTGCCTTCTTGACGTATCTTCATCAAGCTTTTTAAGTTTTACGCGCAGTATAGCGGCTTGCATTTCATCTAATCGACTATTGACGCCCTGATAAATATTTTCGTATTTCTTATGGCTACCGTAGTTGCCCAAGGCGCCGATGGTTTGCGCGAGTTCGTCGTCATTGGTGGTGATGGCACCTGCGTCGCCTAAAGCGCCTAGGTTTTTACCTGGGTAAAAGCTAAAGCCTGACGCATCACCCCAATTACCAGCTTTTTTGCCATTCATACTGGCGCCGTGCGCTTGTGCAGAGTCTTCTAGTACTAATAGGTTGTGGCGTTTGGCAATATCCATAATAGCGGGCATATCAGCCAACTGTCCGTATAGGTGCACGGGTAAAATCGCTTTGGCTTTTGGAGTAATGGCTTTTTCTACCAGGCCTGGTGATAAGTTGTAGCTGGTAGCTTCTGGCTCTACCAATACGGGCACTAGGTGGTTTTCGGTAATGGCTAGAATGCTGGCAATATAGGTGTTAGCAGGTACGACAACCTCATCACCATCCTTTAGCTTGCCCATTTGTTTCCACGCGCGCAGCGTTAGAATCAGTGCATCTAAGCCATTAGCAACGCCAATACAATGCTTGGTTCCGCAATAGTCCGCAAACTCACGCTCAAAGGCTTGTACTTGTGCGCCTTGAATATACCAACCCGAATCAATGACATCGGTTGCAGCTTGAACCAACTCATCTCGATATTGTGCGTTAATGCTTTTTAAATCCAAAAATGGAATCATTTTATCTCCAACTCATAAACATCTTGAACCATAGCTCTTGCTCCAAAACCTTCTTTCTGACTAATTAAACCTTTATTCAAGATTAACCCTCCATTTTCAGTCGAAATACCAAAGTCAAAGTATTTTTTATTTTTATATTCATTTTTAATTAAATGATCAATAAGAAAATCGAGCGCTCCTAATTCTCTTCCTAAATCACTATTTGATAGGTATTGAGTATGAGCAACTAATTCCGTTTCATAGGTGACTGCACCAGCAATAATCTTTCCATCATGATTTGCCGTAAATAATTTTATATTGTCAGGATAACAACTACGCAAATAGTCTATCTCAGTAATTGAATGAACAGGCTTAGCCCCATGCTGGGCTTGTAAAACTCCATTTAATAAAGTCCAGAACTGAGAAAAATCATCTGTTCTACATATTTCAATGTTTTCTTTTTTGGCCTTGTTAACAGTCCACTTTCTACCTTTCGTATATTTAATTACACCATTGAAATCAACCAATGAAGACACATCTCGCCTAAAAACATGTGCGCCACTGACAAACAATGCATATAAATCCTCATCCGAAGGTAAAGAAGCATATATATGAGGAATAGGTTTATATATTAGTTTTCTAATATTAGAGGATGCTAGATATTCCTTCAAAGCAGAAAAAATTTCTAAGACAGCATTGGTTGAAGCTTTATCGGTCAAAATCAAACCACCAAATGTTAGTCCTTGATGTGAATAAAGTATTTCTCCATTTAAATTTGCTGGAAGAATTGCTGTCAGACGATCCTTATCATCTGTAAACAATAATGAATGATCTTCAAAACGATCGGAATGATACTCCATGTAATTCCTATAAAACATGAAGTGGCCATTCTTAGCTGTTTTAACAAAATTATCCCAAGTATGTTTATGCTCTGCTTTATATTTTTGCACAGTGATCATATTACTCAATTAACTCCGCATAACCAAAACCTTGTAATCCCATATCATTGCCATTGTAGAACATATAGGTTTTATTACTATTCACAGTCAAAACAGATGGATAACTTAAATGCTTGGAGTCCCATCCATCCTCTGATAATGTAATTCCCAACTCAATATCATCTCTAATCCAATTGATGCCATCTGTTGAAGATGCTTGCCCAGCTTTATAGCGACCATCAACTGTTCCATAAGTAAAATTCATAATATATTCATCTAATTTTTTATAAACTCTAGGCCGGCCAATTCTATATTCAAGATTGTTTTTATCATTTCCTATACACTTTAATCCATAATCAGGAAAGGTTATTCCATCAATAGACTCTACATAATTTATGTCATATTGAGGATAATCGATACCTTCGATATTTTCCCAGCCACTACCCGTTGCATACCAAATTTTAAATTTATTATCTTCATAAATTACCGAATGTATTGCTCTAATGTATAAAGCTTCATTTTTACGATCCATGACAGGTGTATTAACATACCTCTTAAAGCTATCACCATTATCATGACTAATTGCTAAACCAGTAAATGCAAGAAATTTAACGTTATTCACAATTTGGAAACCGACATAGTACATATGAACTTTTTCACCAACCCTAATCACATCACCTAATATGACACCAGCATCATCAAACATTCCCGGATCACCCACATCTAACACAGGCTTCTCTGAAACTTTCAATACAACAAATGGATTATGAGCACTAACATCAACAAAACCAATACGACCAGTGCCCTTGTTATCCCTAAAACTACTAAAGACTCTAATCACATCATTATTCAATAAAAATGCGGTCGGTGTCAGTGCAGAGTTATCTCTCCATGTGCCGTCAAAAGGGGGTTCATATACTAGGCCTTTCTTTGTCCATTTCATGGCTATTTAATCCTGAATAATCTATGTGTATTAATTTTTGACAGCTCGGTTTGCTTAAGTTGATAAAAACTCTTTGCAATTGTGTTTTTTTGAATCAAGGCACCTGCGCCGATAAAATTATCAGGCTCAAGAGTAACATTATCTTCAAGCGTGCAATTCACACCTAAAAAACTACTTTCTCCAATATCACAAAAACCTGAAATCACGCAATGTGAAGAAATAAAGCAATGATTGTTAACAACCGAGCGATGTCCTATATGATTTCCGCTCCACAGCGTAACGTTATCACCAATCTTTACAAAAGGCTGCAGGGTATTGTTTTCTAGAATAAAACAGTTTTCGCCAATTGTGACATTGCGCCATACAAATGCTTTTGAACTAACATAGCTAGCTAACACATAGCCCATCGATTTTAATTTATTATAAAATTCAGTTCTTACTCTATTTAATCTTCCGGAACTGATCGCAATAAACACGTCATAATCTTCTGTCGGATGCGAATTTTCTATGTTTTCCAATGGCACTATGGGTAAATCGTAAAGTATTCGTGCATCTATATAGGCTTCATTAACTGCAAACGCAATAATTTCATATGCTGAATCAAAAGTAAAATACTCATAAGCTAGCATCGCTGTTTCACCGGCTCCGACAATAACCAATTTTTTACAGTTTTTCATTTACAACTCCTAAAAAATCATCATATTTACGAATGTAATCCGATTCATCATAGTATTTATCAGCCAGAACCATTAAGACGCAGTCTGATGAAAAGTCATGCATTTCTCGCCAAACTATCCCCTCAATTAACAATCCAGTCGCGGGCGAATTCAAAACAATTTCTTCTTTCTTAGTACCATCATCTAATATAAACCGACAACTTCCTGCCACACAAATAGCTACTTGCCTTAGGTTTTTATGGGCATGAAACCCCCGTTTAACACCTTCTTTTGTTCCAAAAATATAATAGACACGCTTAATATCAAAAGGGATGAAATTATTGCCCTCTAGAGCAACAAGAGAACCTCTCTCATCACCTAACGATTTAAATGATATGGTATTAATTAGCTCCATTCTAAATACCCAGCCTTTCTCTTTTGTAAGAACCATCTTGGACATGCTTGCACCAGGCCTGGTTATCTAAATACCAGTCAACTGTTTTTTTAATGCCACTCTCAAAGGTTTCTTGTGGCGTCCACTCCAATTCTTTTTGGATTTTTGTGGCATCGATCGCATAACGCATGTCATGACCGGGTCGATCAGCAACATAGGTGATTTGCTCTGCATATTTTGTGACTCTTGGCTTAATTTCATCCAAGATCTGACAAATAGTTTTCACCACCTCGATATTCTGTTTTTCGTTATGCCCGCCGATATTGTAGGTTTCACCCACCTTTCCTTCCATAGCGACTTTAATCAAAGCCCTGGCATGATCTTCTACATATAACCAGTCTCGGATTTGATTACCTTTGCCGTAAATGGGTAATGGCTTACCTTCCAAGGCATTCAATATGACTAAGGGAATCAACTTTTCCGGAAAGTGGTATGGTCCGTAATTATTTGAGCAATTAGTGACTAAGGTTGGTAGTCCAAAAGTTCTTTGCCAAGCACGCACTAAATGATCACTGCCCGCTTTACTGGCTGAGTATGGCGAGCTCGGCTCGTACGCCGTTTCTTCCGTAAATAGCGGCAGTGTTGCATAATGGATTGCTTCATTGCTTTGCTCCTCGCAATGACCGTTAATGCTATCTGGATGAGGTAAGTCACCATAAACCTCATCGGTTGAGATATGGTGAAAGCGGAAGTTGGCTTTTTTATCACCTTCTAAAGTATTCCAATAGGCTCTGGCTTGATCTAATAACGTGTAGGTGCCAACGATATTGGTCTGAATAAATTCACCAGGTCCGTCAATGGATCTATCAACATGCGATTCCGCCGCAAGATGCATAATAATATCTGGCTGATAGCGCTCTAAGACACGCTTAATGTTTAGCGCATCACAAATATCGACTTCTTCAAAGATGTATCTGGGATTTTGGTCAATCGTTTTTAGGGATTCCAGGTTACCAGCATAGGTGAGCTTATCGACATTAATGACGCTATGCACTGTATAATTAATCAGTTCACGTATTACGGCGGAGCCAATAAAGCCTGCGCCACCTGTGACGATAATAGTTTTTGCAGTGTTCTTATCGTTCATTTTTTTGTTCCTGTAAGCTTTGCATGCAGTGTTTGAGCGAATCCTGCCAATAGGGGATCGTGAGATTAAAATCGATTTTTATCTTGGATTTATTTAACAGACTGTAATGTGGTCTTGTTGCCGGCGTTGGATAGTCTTTGGTCTCAATTGGACTCAATTGGCATTCGGTGTGGCTGTATGCAAAAATCGCTTTCGCGAAGTCGTACCAAGAACAAACACCCTCGTTGCTGTAATGGTAAACATTACAAAATGTTGAATTTTGAATGCTTAATTTTGAATTACTAATGACTGTATCAGTCTTCACGTGCGTAGCCTGGCGAACTTGTTCTTTTGCGTCATGCACTGCTGTGGATTGCTTCGCTTCGCTCGTAATGACTGGTGATGGCCTACCAATAACAGAATTGGTTTCCTCACTAAAAATTGAAAATTTAGAACTCAAAATTGCCAAAATGGCATCCGCTAAGTCGCCAGCGTAGGTTGGTGTGCCTACTTGATCGAAGATGACATTAAGGACATCTCTTTCTTGACCGAGTCTAAGCATGGTCTTCACGAAGTTATTACCATATTCTGAATAGACCCAGCTAGTACGAATAATACAGCCTTTTGGGTTGATTTCTTGTATGGCTTGCTCACCTTTTAGCTTGGTGGCACCGTAAACACTTTGTGGAGCCGTCAGATCGGTTTCAATGTAAGGCTTGAAATTTTGGCCGTTAAAAACGTAATCGGTACTGATGTGAATCAAAACGCTTTCTTGCTGCTTGGCTATTTCAGCGAGCTGTTTAACCGCAAGGTGATTAACTTGCTCTGCTAGCTCAGTTTCGATTTCAGCTTTATCGACTGCTGTGTAAGCGGCAGAATTAATGATGACATCAAAGTGTTGACCAATAAAAAATTCGGTAATATTTTCTGCGCTTGATAAATCTAGTCTTTCTCTGCCAACAAACTCAAAATCATACTGTGGGTATTGTCGTGCAATGCGCTCTAGCGACTTTCCAAGTTGACCATCTTTACCTGTGATTAAAACCCGTTCATGCATATTAATTCACACCATATTCAAAGCTCTCTGCCAAACCCACCAGGCCTGGTTGCTTTTGGTCTTTTTCGGATAACTTGATCTGCTCTTTCGGGAGCTGCCAATCAATATTTAGACCTGGATCATCAAACGCTAAACCTCTGTCACATTTTGGCGAATAGTAATTATCGACTTTATAGGCAAATATGGCAGTATCACTTAACACTACAAAACCGTGTGCAAACCCTCTGGGCACAAATAACTGGTGTTTATTCTCTGCACTGAGTTCGGCTGTCACATATTGACCATAGCTTGGGCTACCTTGGCGAATATCCACGGCTACATCTAAGACGGAACCTTCAATGACGCGTACCAGTTTACTCTGGGCATAAGGCGGCAGTTGAAAGTGCAACCCCCTTAAAACACCTTTAGTGGATTTAGACTCATTGTCTTGAATAAAATCAACTTTATGACCCACCGCCTCTTCAAACTTGTCTTGACGAAACGTTTCTACAAAATAGCCTCTATTATCACCGAATACTTTTGGCTTAATAAGTAATACATCTGAAATTGACTGGGGAACGAATTGCATTAAATAATACCTTGCTCTGCTCTTTTTAATAGATACTGGCCGTATTGGTTTTTCTTTAACGGCTGAGCCAACGCAATGAGCTGTTCTTTGGAGATATAGCCTTGTTCAAAAGCAATCTCTTCTAAGCAGGCTACTTTTAAACCTTGGCGTTTTTCGATGGTTTCGATAAATGCGGAAGCTTCTAGTAGGCTTTCATGAGTACCTGTATCTAACCAGGCGTAACCACGACCCATAGTTCCGAGCTTAAGACGCCCTTCTTCAAGATACATTTGGTTAACGGTGGTAATTTCTAATTCACCACGGCAAGAAGGTTTAACTTTTTTAGCCTTTTGAATCACGTCATTAGGGTAGAAATATAAACCTGTAACGGCATAGCTCGATTTAGGAACCTCAGGTTTTTCCTCTAGGCTAATGACATTACCATTTTTGTCGAACTCTGCCACGCCGTAGCGTTCTGGATCTTGGACGTGATAACCAAACACGGTAGCTTTAGATTCTTCTTTGGCATTTTGAACGGCACTGGCCAGCATATTGGTGAGATCGTGACCATAATAAACATTGTCACCCAACACTAAGCATGCGTCGTCTTCACCTATAAAATCTGCACCTAAGATAAAGGCTTGGGCCAGTCCGTCGGGTGAAAGCTGCATGATGTATTCAAAAGACATGCCGATTTCTGAACCGTCGCCAAGCAGACGCTGAAACGAGACTTGGTCTTCTGGGGTAGTGATGATCAAGACTTCGGTAATGCCAGCCAACATCAGCACAGACAGCGGATAGTAGATCATTGGCTTATCGTAAACCGGTAGCAACTGCTTAGAGACTCCAATCGTAATAGGATAAAGCCTAGTGCCAGATCCGCCCGCTAAAATAATACCTTTCATTGTTGATGCTCCTGCCATAAGTCGACATTGATAACACTGTCTTGCGTATTTTGAACAATATGGCGGATAACCGCTGAACCAATAAAACCAGCACCGCCGGTTACTAAAAATTTCATAGGTAAATACAATCCATTTATTTTGCAATATTAGACATGCCCACTTCTTTTTGAAGCTGCTCAATCTCCTTCACAATCCGTTCATGCTCTTCTATTTTACGCTGTAAAAACTGCCTGGTAACTTTTGTTTTTTGTTCTATTCCACGAGGGGTGAGTAAGTATAAATAGCCACGTCTATAAGTGCTATTACGGAAATTTTCGACTTTCACTAGCCCCACCTCGACTAATGCTTTTAGACAAAAATTGACTTTACCTAAGCTAATACCTAGCTCACTCGCTAGCTCACGCTGACTAAGGTGTGGGTTGTCGTTTATTTTGCTAAGAAGCTTGTAGCGGTATTCGTCGGTGAGCATTCTTTTTGCCTGTTCAAGGAGTGAACACTATACGGATTTGGATAGGCCGTTGCAATTTATTTGTGCCGTAAGCTACATCCCATTCGCAGGCAGTTAAACACTTACAAAAACACGCTTTATCTCTTATAGCGCTATTAGCGCTCGGTTGTTATTGGTATAATTATTGTTTTTTAGTCAGCATGCGATTTAATTTTAATAAAGGATAAATACCCCAATGGCACAATCTGAATACTTAGAAAACCCTAACGATGAGATCGATTTAGCGGAGCTTTTTAATAATCTATGGAAGAAGCGCTTAGTTGTTATACTTGTCACATTAATGTGCGGGCTTATTGGCGGCGGTGCCTTTTTAACGAAATGGCTCGCTAACCCATCGGCTGCTACCGCTTCTATTGAGGTGCGCTTTAATTTCCCCAGCATTCAAAACGGCACCTACCCCAATGGGCAAACCTTCTCGTTAAACGACATGGTGGCGCCCACCATTCTTAACAAAGTGTACGATAAGCAACAAGTAGAGCAATTAGGCATTGATCGCAACGATTTTATTAGTGCCATCCAAGTCATTCCTTTTGCCGTTAACCGTGCGTTTATTGATGCTAAGTTTAAAGCCCCTCTGAGCAATAGCAAACTTGCCCCTGCAGAAATTGATGAGCTCAACGCAAATTATGCCAAGGCGCTAACCGTTGCAAGCCTTCGTTTTGCCAAAATCACGCTACGCGTTGACTCTAGTATCACTATACCCGCCAATGTACTTCACGCTATTTTGATAGCCATTCCCGAAACTTGGGCCAAAGAAAGCATCGAAAACTATGGTGTACTGGATATCGCTATTGCAAGACCCGGACAATTAGACCGAAGCTTAATTGACGATTATGAGTATATTGTTGCCGCACAGTATCTGGATGATCATTTACGCTATATCACCGAATCTGCCGAAACATTGCAAGACGATGATATTGGAAAATTGCAAAAGGACTCGGAAACTGGCAGCAATATTGCTGAGGTACTGAAAGAATTAAAGAACTTAAAAACTTTTCATGTTGATGTATTACTGAGAACGTTCGCACTATCCCCTGTTGCCCGCAATCTTGAAGAAGCACGATTCTATCTGCAAAACCAAATTAGCTCTTTACAAGAAACACTCAACCAACTTAACCGTAAAGCCACAGTTGTGGGTGAGGCGTATGCGCAATACGTTGCCCGTGATACACAATTACGACCTGACAACTCAACTACCGACACTGCCAACAATGGTTTTACTGCACAATACGGCGATGAATTTTTAACCAAGCTTATGTCTATTGGTGATCAGCTTTCAGATGCGAAGTTTAAACAAGCGTTATTAAACCAATCGCTGGAGTTACAGCTAGAGGCAGAGCAAACCGCAACACAAATTAATCGCTTACAGATAAATCTAGATGCGATGACTACGAGCGACAAACAAACTGACGCTAATGTGGCCCGCGTTCAAAACCAAGTGCAGTACGTCGCTAGTAGACTAGAAACACTAGGAGCTACCATTAGCCGTATTGCAGAATTACGCAGCCAACGTGCCTTAGGGCAATCTGGCAGCTTATATGATTTAAATAGCGAGCCGCGTACCCAGTCAAACTTTATATCTCAACTGAAAGGGTTTATTAAGTTTACTGGCTTAGGGCTTTTAGCTGGTTTTTTTCTGGGTGGATTTTTAGCTTTGATACTAACAGTAGTGAGAAAACCAAAGCAATAAAAGAGTAGCTTTGATCAGAGACCTCTTATGTAGGCAGAGTTACCGCTGCTTGAGCTTGTGCACCCCCAACAACTGCTTAAGAATTCATTCGCAATAACGCATGGCCACATGATATTTTTTGCCTGCGCAACTAAAGCTACTGTATTCCAGTAGAACATAGGGAGTCAACACTACAAACCACACTCGGCCGCACTGCAATCCATTGCAGTTAGCGGCCGTGCCACTAGTGCATCCCCTCTACTATCTGTTAATGATTCTTATTGTTGAATGACACTTGTTATTGATGATGACTGGGGAGTGAATGGAGAATGACTGGAGAGCAAATAGCACTCATGGCGTTGAGGACGCGAGCATTATGGCTCGACATCTTGTATAGGCGCTAATAAAAAGGTGGTAACTAGACGGTATTTTTCTTGCTTCACCACCTCCAGCACACGTTTAACGTCTAAGTTCATGTATTCGTGCACGATGCGGTTTCTTAAGCCAATAATGGCATACCATTCATCTAATTGTTCGGGTGTTATTTGGTGTATATCAACCAGTGCACGCATAGTGTCATAAGCCGATGTTGGTATGGGCTGGTTGTAGTATTTTAATAATTGCTTGGCTTTGCCAATGGCGTTTTCTATCAGTATTTGCAACGTATGAATAACACCAGCAGCCTCAAGATCACTGAGCGGATGGTTTTGCTGTAGGCGCAAGGTGACTTGCTGCAGTCGTTTTTGGTACTGATTTGCCAATACTGCAGTTTCTTTAAGATATAAATCAAACGTTGTAGAGCTCATCCCAGTCATACTCCTCTAGTTCACGCCAAGTACGTTTTAAGAAGTGTCGCCACGATAAACCTTCGACACCACTGAGCTCTAACCCCTCATTAGCTATACGTGCTTTCATCGCGAGTTGTGCCGTTGGCGCATTAATAAGGTCGATCTTGTCGTCACTAACATTAAGCGCCAGTGCTAGCGTGTGACGCAAACTTTCTGTGCGTATGAGCTGCTGCTCAAATGGCATGGTATAAGGCCATTGTATCGCAATATCCCAGTCGCTATCATGCGTGGCTGCGCCTTCGGCATGGCTACCCACCAATACCGAAAAATCCAACTGAGACTCTTGAGCAAGAATACGTTTTAGGTGCTCCATGGCTTGCTGCTGTAGACACATTAGACTTTACTCTGTTTAAACCAATTGTGTTGACATGGAAAATAGAGCCATATGATTATAAAAAATGGCTCCGCCTGCTGGGCTCGAACCAGCGACCTAATGATTAACAGTCATGTGCTCTACCAACTGAGCTAAGGCGGAATAATGGCTTGAGCTGATCAGCTCAAGTGGGGCGCATGATATAGATCCCCACTAACACTGTCAACCCTTAAGATACATTTTGTTATATTTGTATTTTAGCTTATTTTTCAACAAGTTAATATTCAACATTACGTTGGTATCACCATAACCAGACACAACAAAAAACACACCATGATGAGATCCAGAAAAGCCAAATCATCACTCGCTAACCTTCACCAATAGACACAGCTTTTTTAAACTTAAAGCCTCCCCACGTCTTACAACTAGGGCAAAGCCAATGGAGACTCCTTGCGTTGAATCCACAAGAGGAGCACTGGTAGCTTGACTGCGTCACCACCATTTTATCCGCTACCTTCTTAAGAGAGGATAAATATTCATATGTCTTACCGTCACTAAAACTTATGTAATACTCAAACAACCGCTGCAAACCCATAACAGTAGGGGAACGAACAACTTCAGCTGTGACAAATTCCGCAGCCGCTACGCTCCCCCCATCCTTCGCAATCAAATCTGCTATAGCAATCAGTACATTCGGATTATGGACTTTTTTATTTAAGGACATAAGGTATTGAATACACTCACTCAACTCCCCCTGCTTGCTATAAACACTTAATATATGAGGCAACACCTCTGAGATGTAATCTTCGTAGGCGCTAGCGACTTTTTGTAGCCTCTTTAACCCTTTGGCAGGACTTCCAGTATAGATATCCATCTGACCCTGCAACATTAGCGCTCTAACACTATCATGATCAGACGCTAACGCTTTTTGGAGGTACTCAGACGCTCCGACAAAGTCATCCTCACTCAAACCGCTTTCCGCTAATTCGCAAAAAAAGTGCGCTTTTATTGGCGACCATTTTTCATAGTGACGACTAAAACGAGTACCCGACAGCTTTTTTAAAACCTCCAAACCTAGCAACCACTCCTTTTCGTCCTGATATATTTCAAGAAGCTGTTTTAGACCATCGATTTTATAGAGCCCTTCTTTTTTAACTAGCAACTTCAATAGCTCTTCAGCGCGATCAAAAAGACCCGACTTCACGTAATCGAGCGCAAGCTCGTACTGTGCTCGATGCACCTGCTCAAGGGTCAACCCCGGACGAGCCAATAAATTCTGATGAATTCTTACCGCCTTATCTACTTCACCGCGCCTACGTAGCAGATTACCTAACGCTAAATGCGTCTCAAGGGTATCAGTATTAACCTCAAGCGCCTGCACAAAAGCATCCACAGCTTTATCAGGCTGCTCGTTTAACAAGTAATTTAAACCTGCGAAGTAATTTTGATCCAGCTCGGATGAGCTAGTTGATTCAGAACCCCTCCGCTTTGAGCGGCCCAGTAAAAAGCCTATCGCTAGCGCAGTAAGCAAACCTACATATAAGAGCCAGTCTAGCATCACGCGGTTACCCTTTTACAGTCGAAAGCCGCAAAGCAGATATTTCTTTTTCTAGCATTTGAATTTTTTTATTTTTATTGAACAAACTATATTTACCGATATAGACTGGCAAAAGACTAACCAATAAACCAACAAAAGCGCCTAAAAATAAGGCCATAGACATCCACAAACCCAAACTAAGCGGAACAGAGGGAAAACCAAGAAACACCGGGGAAACAATCTGGCCATTTTCAACACTAAAGACGACAGCAAACAAGCACGTAAATACAAAAACAATGAAATAACAAGAACGCTTTAGCCACGTAAACACAATAACTCTCCTAAATTGAGATCAGCAATCAAACATATGCTGCTTTTTCTTGATGAATGCTTTCATTCACACGATCTCGCATTTCTTTACCTGGCTTAAAGTGTGGAACATACTTACCCTTTAACTCAACCACCTCACCTGTCTTAGGGTTTCTGCCCATACGAGGCTCTCTATAATGCAAGGAAAAGCTACCGAAGCCTCGCACTTCTATGCGCTCACCAGAGGCCAACACTTGCGACATATGCTCTAAAATACTTTTTACCGCAAGCTCTACATCTTTTATCGACAACTGCTCTTGACTATCGGTCATCCTCTCAATTAGTTCAGACTTTGTCATATATCACCTCTTATTATCTCTACGTTGCGTGGCTGTTAATATTCTGAGACTGTCAACATTACGAGCAATCAATTATTTCAATAGTATCAACACTTTAAAGAGTTGTAACGCTTTATCTAACCGCCATTGCTAGCCTATAACGAAAAAAGGCTGCACAAGTGCAGCCTTTTTATCATCAAGAAGGTAAGTAATAATTACTTATCTTGACCCTTCATTTGCGCTTTAATCAAGTCACCTAGCGTTGCTGGCGCAGCAGTTTCTGCTGTTTTTGCACTATGCTGCTTAATCGCTGCTTTTTCTTCGGCAGCATCTTTCGCTTTAATAGAAAGTGCGATTGAACGGTTTTTACTATCAATGTTAGTAATAACCACTTCAACAGCATCCCCTACCGACAATACAGTAGAAGCATCTTCTACTTTCTCGCGGCTTAGCTCAGATACTTTCAAGTAACCTTCAACATCGTCAGCCAAAGTCACTACAGCGCCTTTAGCATCGACTTCCTTAACGGTACCGTTAACGATAGAACCTTTGGCATTTGATTCTGCATAAGAAGAGAAACTATCTTCTTCTAATTGCTTAATACCTAAAGAAATACGCTCACGTTCTGGGTCTACAGCCAAAATAACCGTTTCTAGATCGTCACCTTTTTTGTAGTTACGTACTGCTTCTTCACCACTGTCAGTCCAAGAAATATCAGACAAGTGAACTAAGCCATCAATACCACCGTCTAGACCAAGGAAGATACCAAAATCGGTGATTGATTTAATCTTACCTGAAATCTTATCGCCTTTCTGGAAGCGTGAACCAAATGCATCCCACGGATTTTCTTGACACTGCTTAATACCAAGAGAAATACGACGACGACCTTCGTCAATTTCAAGAACCATTACTTCAACTTCATCACCTAAATCGACAACCTTAGATGGGTGAATATTTTTGTTAGTCCAATCCATTTCAGAAACGTGCACAAGACCTTCAACACCTTCTTCGATTTCAGCAAAACAACCGTAATCAGTTAAGTTAGTTACAACTGCTTTCGCTTTCGCGCCAACAGGATAACGATTAGTGATTTCTACCCATGGGTCTTCACCCAATTGCTTAAGACCTAGAGATACACGGTTACGCTCACGATCGAATTTCAATACGCGTACGTCGATCTCGTCACCAACATTAACGATTTCACTTGGGTGCTTAATGCGCTTCCAAGCCATATCTGTAATATGTAGAAGACCATCAACACCGCCAAGATCAACGAATGCACCGTAATCAGTAAGGTTTTTAACGATACCTTTCGCTTTAGCACCTTCTTCTAGAGTCGCTAATAGCTCTTCACGCTCTGCAGAGTTCGCTGTTTCCATAACCGCACGACGTGAAACAACCACGTTGTTGCGTTTTTGGTCTAATTTGATCACTTTAAATTCTAGCTCTTTGCCTTCAAGGTGCAAGGTGTCACGTACTGGACGTACATCAACCAATGAACCCGGCAAGAACGCGCGAATACCTGCAACATCAACGGTGAAACCACCTTTAACCTTACCGTTAATCACACCTGTCATTACTTCTTCTGCTGCATGAGCAGATTCTAGTACTTTCCACGCTTCAGCACGCTTGGCTTTTTCACGAGAAAGTTTTGTCTCACCAAAGCCGTCTTCAACAGACTCAAGTGCAACGTGAACTTCATCACCGATTGCTAAAGTCACTTCACCATTTTCGTCGGCAAATTGCTCAGCAGGTATAACACCTTCGGATTTAAGACCAGCATGAACTGTTACCCAGTCGCGGTCGATATCAATAACAACACCCGTTACGATTGATCCAGGGACCATATCGACGGTTTTTAAACTTTCTTCAAAGAGTTCTGCGAAATTTTCGCTCATGAGGGGAAACCTATAAATAAATAGCACACATCCTTAATAGCCGACACAACATACTACATAAACAAGCCATGTATCGCGTACTATAAAGATCTGCTTACCGAGCGGTTCAGGCGCGCGGGCCAATGAATAAATAGACAGGCTAGCTCTCCCTGACGAATAGTGAGCCAACACACCTAAACAATCGCCTAAAAAGTTGATTTTGTTATGAAAAACAAAGGGGTACAACTTAATTTATGCGTTTTTCCACCAATAAAAGAATCGCCTTTAACACATCATCGATAGACATCTTTGTGCTATCAATTAATTCTGCGTCACTTGCAGGTTTTAACGGTGATGCCGAACGCTCTATATCACGCTTATCACGTGCTTGTATGTCATCCAGCAGGTCGCGGAGATTAGCAGATTCTCCTCGGCCAATCAACTGCTTATAGCGCCTTTCTGCTCGCTCTTCTGCGCTCGCCGTTAAAAACACTTTGACTATCGCATTGGGGAATACCGTCGTCCCCATATCACGTCCATCAGCCACCAAACCGGGCACTTGCTGGAAGCTACGCTGGCGCTCTAGCAATGCATCACGAACAGGAATATGAGCTGCAACAACCGATGCCCCCATGCCCGCTGCTTCTTTGCGGATATCTGCCGTCACATCTTGGCCATCTAATACTGCTATCACACCGCTATCCGATGGATGAAAAACGACATTTAAATGACGAGCAACCTCTGCCGTAACAACTTCATCATGTAAATCTACATTTTGTGCCATACCTGCCACAGCGGTTAAACGATAAAGCGCTCCACTATCAAGCAAGTGATAACCCAGCTTTTTTGCCAGTAATTGGCAAATAGTCCCCTTACCTGAACCGCTAGGACCATCGATGGTGATGACCGGAATAGACAATACCATTAGAACAACTCCATATCGCTATCAAGTAATGACTGATAAATCGTCTCGCACATTAATGCAGGGTTTTCGGACTGAGTAATGGGGCGACCTATCACTAAATAGTCACTTCCATTGGCTATCGCATCTTGCGGAGTGACAATACGACGCTGATCATCGGATGCAGATCCAGAAGGACGAATACCCGGCGTTACCAAGCGAAAGTCTTTCCCTAGCGCTGCTTTTAGTTTTTGTGCCTCTTGTGCCGAGCAAACGACACCATCAAGACCAGATGACTTAGCCAAATCGGCCAAGCGCATCACCTGTTCTTCTGGCTCAACATCCATACCAATACTCAGCAAATCTTCTTTCGTCATACTGGTTAAGACAGTCACTGCAATTAATAATGGCTGATGGGTAGAAGTATCGATGGCTTCGCGAGCCGCTTCCAACATTCTACGACCACCCGATGCATGCACATTTACCATCCACACGCCGAGCTGTGAAGCTGCTTTGACTGATTTAGCAACGGTATTAGGGATATCGTGATATTTTAAATCTAAGAAAACGTCAAAATCTTTTTCCATCAATTGACCCACCAACTGTGGGCCTGCCGAAGTAAATAACTCTTTGCCTATTTTAAGGCGACAAAATTTTGGGTTTAACTGTGACGCTAGCTGCAAGCATGACGCTGAATCATGAAAATCCATTGCAACAACGATGGGGGAAGTGGTGGTCATTGAGGTATTTGCTCCGATAGCTCTGTCCGATAACTATGTCCGATAGCTATGTCCAATAAAAAATCGGAGCAAATATAGCATAAAACAAAAAAAATCGCCTTACGCTATAAACCTATGGTTAGGTCTTATAGCGCTATTTTTCCCTTGTTAGCCTTTACTGTTTTTTCACCAATACCTTTCACTTCTGTCAGTTGATCAACTGAAATAAACTTGCCATTGGCTTTGCGCCATTCGACAATGGCTTGTGCTTTTTTCAAACCTATACCTTTGAGGTGATCAGATATCATTTCGGCTGTGGCAGTATTAACATTGACCGTTTGCTCAGCGACAACACTTGCCTTTACTAACCTCGTAGAAGCGGGCTTAGTTGATTTTTCTGTTGCTGAAAAGCTCGCCACAGAAAAGCCACAGGCCAAAAAAGAAAAAAGCAGGATTGAAATAACGCGATGAATAGATATTGAAAACATGGAAAACCTCCTTGTGTGATAATTGAACGCTAGACTACATTCAACTTTACTCCACCGATTCTAAACCAACAGAGTGTTAGAAAAAGTGATTAGCGTCCGTGCTATGCATTTTGTTTCTACAAAATACGCTTCATACAATAATCCGATAGATGCGTAAGGTCTGTAAGAGAACACTGATATTGCTGCCAGCCTTTTCTTACAAACCACCTATCGGCGAAATAACATCAGCGATATACCAGTGCTATTACAAATATTGAGCCAGCTTCTTCACCAACATCGCCACTTCAACATCACTTTTATCGCTATAATGCTGCTTAATCAAATCCGATAGCTCTTGAGTAAATGCGGAATGATCATCTTCAGAAACGGCGACCGAATCCAATATATGGCTGACCATGCCAGCACCGACGGTAATATTACTCAAGCGATCGATAATAATAAAAGCACCTGTCGCGCGGTTATGTTGATAAGGGTCAATAACCACTGACTGGTTAAGCGTAATGTCGGCCAAACCAATATCATTGAGTTCTAAAACACTTTTGTCATTATGCTCTTGCGTATTCACGTCAATTTGATGAATGACTTTTTCAACATTACCGACGGTTAGCTTAGTACCAAACTTGAAAAAATATTCTGACTTTTCAGTCAACGCTGCTTCCGACATCCATACAATATGCGCTTGCAAATGATTCGTTTGAGCCGCTTGATCATCAATAGCGACGATCATATCGCCGCGACTCACATCAATTTCATCTTCCAATGTTAGGGTAATCGCTTGCCCTACAAAGGCAGAAGGAAGGTCACCATCATAAGTGACGATGCTTTCTACCTTACTGGTTTTACCTGACGGCAAAGCACGCACCGCATCGCCTACACTAATTTCACCAGAAGCAATAGTGCCGCAAAACCCACGAAAATCTAAGTTAGGGCGGTTGACATACTGAACTGGGAAGCGGAAATTAGCGATGTTTTTATCACCCGAAATTTCAACATGCTCTAATATTTCCATCAACGATTGCCCTTGATACCAAGACGAGCGCTCGCTTTTATTGACAATATTATCACCCTCTAACGCCGACATAGGCACATAATAAATGTCGTTATCTAAGCCTAATTTTTTCGCTAAAATCGCATATTCCGTTTGAATTTCGTTGAATTTTTCTTCGCTAAAATTCATTAAATCCATTTTATTAATGGCGACAACAATGTGCTTAATCCCCAACAAAGAAGCAATATAACTGTGACGGCGTGTTTGAGTTTGCACACCATAACGTGCATCAATTAGGATAACGGCTAAATCACAAGTCGATGCCCCTGTCGCCATATTGCGCGTGTATTGCTCATGCCCCGGAGTATCTGCAATAATAAATTTACGCTTGGCCGTAGAGAAATAACGATACGCGACATCGATAGTGATGCCTTGTTCGCGCTCAGCTTGCAGGCCATCAACTAACAAGGCCAAGTCAATTTTTTCGCCTGTCGTACCGTGTTTTGTTGAATCTGATTCGATAGCTGCTAACTGATCTTCATAAATCATTTTTGAATCGTGAAGTAAGCGACCGATTAAGGTGCTTTTGCCATCATCAACACTACCACAAGTAATAAATCGCAGTAATTCTTTTTGTTCATGCTGCGCAAGATAAGCATTAATATCTTCTGCAATTAATTCTGACTGGTGCGACATTAGAAATACCCCTCTTGTTTTTTCTTTTCCATCGATCCCGAGCTGTCGTGATCAATAACACGGCCTTGTCGTTCTGATGTAGTTGTTAGTAGCATTTCTTGAATAATTTCTGGCAATGTTGTCGCTTCCGACTCTACACCGCCCGTTAACGGATAACAGCCTAAGGTTCTAAAGCGCACCATTTTTTCCTGCACTTCTTCGCCTTCTTCTAAGGGCATACGCTCGTCATCAATCATAATTAACGTGCCATCACGCTCGACAACCGGGCGCTTATCAGCAAAATATAACGGAACCAATGGAATACTTTCTAAATGAATATATTGCCAAATATCTAGCTCTGTCCAGTTTGATAATGGGAATACACGAATGCTTTCACCTTTATCAACACGACTATTATAAATATTCCATAATTCTGGGCGTTGATTCTTAGGATCCCAACGATGCTTTTTATCGCGGAAAGAATATACACGCTCTTTTGCACGAGACTTTTCTTCGTCACGTCTCGCACCACCAAAAGCGGCGTCAAAACCATGCTTGTCTAACGCCTGCTTCAGTGCCTGAGTTTTCATAATGTCGGTATGCTTAGCACTACCATGAGTGAATGGCCCAACACCTTGAGCAACGCCTTCTTGATTAGTGTGTACAATTAATTCTAAACCAAGGCTTTTAACATGGGTATCGCGAAACTTAATCATCTCTTTAAATTTCCACGTAGTATCTACATGCAATAAAGGAAATGGGGGCTTGCCCGGCGCGAACGCTTTCATAGCAAGATGTAACATGACAGCGGAATCTTTTCCGACAGAGTACAACATCACCGGGTTATCAAATTCAGCGGCGACCTCACGAATAATGTGAATACTTTCCGCTTCTAATTGTTTAAGGTGGGTTAACGAGTAATCTTTGCTCATAGTCAATCCAAAGGAGTTTAAAAAATCTAAAAGAAATCTAAAAAAGAAGTCTGAAAAAGGTTACCTGAACGCGCTAAAGGCTTATATCGCTAATAGCCGATTTAACCAGACGCGCGCATTATAGAGAGTTATTCAACGAATATTAAACAACTTGTTCTTCTATGCTTATTCCTACTTGTTTTGCTAGGGCAGGAAAACCAGGAAAAGAAGTCGCAACATGGCCACAATTATTAACCACAATGGTATCCGTCGCTCTAAGCGCCGCTACCGTAAATGACATGGCGATACGATGATCATCATGGGTTTCCACTTGTCCACCACCGATCTCACCGCCTTCAATAATCATCCCGTCAGGCGTCGGTATTGCATTAACGCCCAAGGTTTTCAATCCGTCTGCCATCACTTGAATACGATCACACTCTTTAACCCGCAACTCTTCTGCACCGGTTAATACTGTCTTACCTTCTGCACAAGCGGCAGCAACAAACAAAACAGGGAACTCATCAATCGCTAAAGGAACGTATTCTTCTGGTATTTGAATACCTTTTAAGCCCACATAACGCACACGAATATCGGCGACTGGCTCGCCACCAACTTCGCGCTGGTTTGACAAGGTAATATCCGCCCCCATTAAACGAAGAATTGATATAATACCGTCGCGAGTCGGGTTCACTCCCACATGCTGTAGAGTAATATCAGAGTCAGGTGCGATAGAGGCGGCGACCATAAAAAAAGCGGCTGAGGAAATATCTGCAGGCACATCAATATTAGTCGCTGTTAGCTTTCCGCCACCGACCAAACTGGCTTTGTTACCATCCGTTTTCACGTCGTAACCAAAACCGCGCAACATACGTTCGGTGTGATCACGAGTAGGCGCTGGCTCAATTGTCGACGTTTCACCTTCAGCATATAGCCCTGCTAGCAGCACACACGATTTTACCTGGGCACTTGCCATCGGCATCACATAATGTATCGCATTAACTTTACCATTCGCCTTAACGGTAACCGGCGGCCGGCCTTCAGCAGCCGTTTCAACCACCACCCCCATTTCACGTAAGGGGTTCGCAACACGGTTCATCGGTCGCGAGGTTAACGATGCATCACCCGTTAAAGTGAACTCAAAATTTTGCCCCGCAAGAAATCCCATTAATAAACGCATGGCCGTACCCGCATTACCTACATTTAAAGGCTTTTTAGGCGCACTTAAACCATTGAGACCCACACCGTTAATAATCACTTTTCCGTTATCTGGGCCTTCAATTTGAACTCCCATATCACGAAAAGCTTGCAGGGTTGCCAAAGCGTCCTCGCCCTCTAAAAAGCCACTCACTTCGGTAACACCTTCTGCAACCGAGCCCAACATAATAGAACGATGAGACATGGACTTATCACCGGGCACACGAAAAGAACCTGACACGCAGCCACCCGGCTGAACAAAATAACGTAAGGTAGGTGCTGTAATATTTTCTGAAGACATAATGACTAATTTGCCCTTACTGATAAATTAAGAAAAACAAAAGAATAGATAATAAACGAGTAGCACTGCTTATTTCTGTTTATTTCTGCAAGATTATTGTCAATTACTTATCCGCAGAATCATGACCAACATTTTCGTCGGAGCTTTTTTTAGAACTTTTTTTAGAGCTACTACTAGAAGTACTTTTAGAACTATTATTAGAGCTACGGTCGATACCATCACCACTAGACTTGCTTCCACAAGGGGAGATGAATTGATCTCGCGCTTGCTTCGCACGAGTAAACGTTTTTAGTAGATAGTCGCTATCTCGATTTTCAATCGCTTGTCGCAATTGGTTGAGATTTTGCTGAAACAAGTCGATCGCTTGAACCACTTCATCGCGGTTCGCCTGCATAATGTCGTGCCACATACGCGGATCGCTACTGGCAATTCGCGTAAAATCTCGAAAACCACCTGCGGCATAACGAAAAATATTTTCATTCTCAGCATCGTTCGCCAAGGTATCCACCAGCGAATAAGCAATCACATGAGGCAAATGACTTGTCGCCGCCAATACTGAATCATGCTCTTCCACCGACATAATGAGCACTTCTGCCTTTACCCGCTGCCACATCGCAGCCACTCGCGCTTCATGCTTATCACTCGTTTCAGGCAATGGCGTTAATATGACGCGATGATTGATATATAAATCTGGATTAGCAGCAGTTACACCGCTTTTCTCTGAACCTGCAATAGGGTGTCCGGGAACAAATTGTAGAGGGATAACACCAAAAACTGATTTTACGGCGTCAACTACACTACCCTTGACACTCGCACCATCGGTAATCGTTACGGCTGGCGATACCTGCCGTCGAATATCCTGTAGAGTCTCCTCCACAGACAATGTAGGAACCGCGATAAAGATAACATCATCTTCGGCTAACTCGTTCGCGATATCCGATAAGGATAAAAACGCGCGATCTACCACACCATTGCTTAGTGCAATATCTGCCGTTTCTTGACGGCGCACTACGCCAATCACTTCATCACAGCCGTTCATCTTTCTCAATGCCGCTGCCAAGCTACCGCCAATAAGGCCTAGCCCAATCACCACACATTTATTGATTTTGACTGAATCAGAGGCAGACATCAATTTACAAAACACCGACCGGATATGAACCCAACACTTTCAAGTCTGCCGCCTTTTCGCCCACCTCTTTGAGTGCCAGCTGGACACTTTCACTAGACTGATGGCCGTTAAAATCGATAAAAAATACATACGTCCATGCACCTGAACGCGATGGGCGCGTCTCAACACGAGTCAGGTCTATCGACGCACGATAAAAAGGCTCTAATAGATGATATAACGCACCCGATTCATTACGCATAGAAACAACAATAGAGGTTTTATCTACACCGCTAGCGGGCACTTGTTGTGTGCCGATGATGAGAAAGCGCGTGGAATTATCCGGCATATCTTCAATTTTTTCATTTAATACCGTTAAGCCATAAATATCAGCCGCACTCATACTAGCAATAGCGGCAGAGTTCCACTCGCCTTTTATACGCTTAGCTGCTTCCGCATTACTACTCACTGGAACGCGCTCTGCATTGGGGTAATGGGAGTCTAACCACTTTCTACACTGCGCCAAACTTTGTGGATGCGAATAAATACGGGTAATACCCTCTTTTTTTGTCACATCCGAAATCAATAGATTTTGATGAATACGTAAAACAACTTCGCCGCAAATTTGCAGACCTGAATGAATAAAATTATCTAGGGTATGCGTAACAACCCCTTCGGTAGAATTCTCAACAGGCACCACACCATAATGCGCAGCACCGGCTTCTACCTCACGAAATACTTCATCAATCGCACTCATTGGCATTGGCACAGCGGAATGACCAAAGTGCTTCATCACTGCTTCTTGGGTGAACGTACCTACAGGGCCTAAAAAAGCCACATTTAACGGCTGCTCTAACGCCAGGCATGCTGACATGATTTCACGAAATAAGCGTGCTATCTCTTCGTCATCTAATGGCCCGCCATTCGCTTTATTACGCTCCATAACGGTGCGTAATACTTGCGCTTCACGTTCTGGCCGATAATAAACCACATCGGTTTCGCCATTGGCTTTTTTAGTATCGCCTACTTCTTGAGCGTAACGTGCGCGCTGGCTAATAAGGTCTGCAATTTGCTGATCAGTGCCATCAATCAAATCACGTAGTTGCGCTAAGGTTTTATTGTCATTACTCATCGTTACTTAGTCATTCTCTTTTTCTGAGTTAGCTTGTGCGTTGACCGGCGAATCACTTGCCGATTCGGCAGCATCAACTATTTCATCATCTGCGATAGACTCAATACGTTCTACACCCATCAGATGCTCGCCATCTTTCACCTTAATCACTCGAACACCTTGAGTATTACGACCAGATACAGATACTTCATCGACATGCGTACGCACCATCGTACCTTGATCGGAAATCAACATAATTTCATCACCATCAAACACCTGCACCGCGCCAACGACCTTACCGTTACGCTCACTGGTCTGCATCGCGATCATACCTTTACCGGCTCGGCCTTTAGTCGCATATTCATCAACCTTAGTCCGCTTGCCATAACCGTTTTCACTAACCGTTAGCACCTTACCGTCTTCAGTAGGTAATACCATGGAAATTACTTCATAACCTTCTGCCAAACGAATACCACGTACACCACGTGACGTTCGCCCCATTGAGCGCACATCATTTTCATTAAAGCGAACGGCTTTACCTTCTGATGAGAACAACATGACATCGCTATTGCCATCGGTAACAGCCGTGCCCACTAAGTGGTTATCTTCTTCAAGATCAATGGCACGTAAACCGCTGGTTCGTGGACGCGCAAATTGTGTCAACGGCGTTTTCTTCACCGTACCATTGGCTGTTGCCATAAAGATAAAGTGATCTTCATCATATTCACGCACCGGCAAAATAGAGGTAATGCGCTCACTCTCGTCTAACGGCAGCAAGTTAATGATAGGGCGACCACGAGACTGGCGACCTGCCAATGGGATTTGGAACACTTTTAACCAATACACTTTACCTGCATTAGTGAAGCACAAAATCGTATCGTGGGTACTTGCAATCAATAAGTGTTCTACAAAGTCTTCATCCTTAACCGATGTAGCCGCTTTACCTGTACCACCACGACGCTGCGCTTGGTAATCAGACAAAGCTTGGGTTTTCGCATAACCACCGTGTGAAATAGTGACCACGCGATCTTCTTCAGTAATTAAATCTTCAATGGTCAAATCACGCTTGGAGCTTTGAATATCAGTGCGACGCTCATCACCATAATTTTTCTCGATTTCTTCTAGCTCTTCACGAATCACTTCCATCAAGCGGGTAGAGCTACCTAGAATCTCTAAGAACTCCGCAATACGCGCAACTTTTTCTTGGTATTCGTCGAGTAGCTTATCGTGCTCCATTCCGGTTAAGCGATGTAAACGCAACTCTAAAATAGCCTGCGCCTGCGCAGGAGATAAATAGTACTTATCATCACGCAAACCAAACTCGGGACCTAAACCTTCTGGGCGGCAAGCATCTGCACCCGCCCGTTCTAAGAACTGAGCTACCGAGGTAGACTCCCAACCACGGCTTAACAAGCCTTCTCTTGCGTCGGCGGGACTAGGTGAATTTTTAATCAAAGTAATCACTTCATCAATATTGGCAATCGCCACTGCCAAACCTTCAAGAATATGGCCTCGCTCACGTGCTTTACGCAACAAGTAAATGGTACGTCGCGTGACAACTTCTCGCCGGTGACGAACAAAACATTCCAAAAGCTGCTTAAGGTTAAGAATCTTAGGCTGACCATCAACCAAAGCCACCACATTAATACCGAACACACCTTCCATTTGGGTTTGTGCATAAAGGTTGTTCAGGATCACGTCGCCAATTTCGCCACGCTTTAACTCAATCACTACGCGTATATCTTTAGTGGATTCATCACGTAACTCAGAGATACCTTCGATTTTTTTCTCTTTAACCAATTCCGCAATGCGCTCAATCAGCTTGGCCTTGTTTAGCTGATAAGGAATCTCAGTAATAATGATGGTTTCTTTATTAGTTTTATCATTACGCTCAACATGCGCTTTAGCACGTACATAAATACGACCACGGCCGGTGCGATAAGCCTGCACAATACCCGCACGACCATTGATGGTTGCTCCCGTAGGAAAATCTGGTCCAGGGATAATTTCCATCAATTCATCGATCGTAATATCTTCATTTTCGATAAAGGCTAAACAACCGCGTACCACTTCTTTTAAGTTATGCGGTGGAATGTTCGTGGCCATACCGACTGCGATACCAGACGAACCATTGATCAACAAATTAGGTACACGAGTAGGCAAAACAGACGGAATCTGCTCGCTACCATCATAATTGGGCACAAAGTCGACGGTTTCTTTTTCTAGATCGGCTAGTAACTCATGAGCGAGTTTCTTCATGCGAATTTCGGTGTATCGCATTGCCGCTGCGCTATCACCATCAATCGAACCGAAGTTACCTTGACCATCAATCAACGGGTAGCGTAAAGAGAAGTCTTGCGCCATACGCACAATCGTATCGTATACCGCCGAATCACCATGTGGGTGATACTTACCAATCACATCACCGACCACACGAGCGGATTTTTTATAGGCTTTATTCCAATCGTTATTCAGTTCGCTCATGGCAAACAATACGCGGCGATGCACTGGCTTTAAACCATCACGTACATCGGGCAACGCACGCCCCACAATCACGCTCATCGCATAATCAAGGTAGGATTGTTTTAATTCATCTTCGATATTAACTGGAGAAACGTCGTGTGCTAAATCACCCATAGAAGTGCTGCCTGCTCTTTATATTGCTTTTATTAATGTGTTTTTCGAGGAATAAATTATCTCAAAAAACCTTATGACGACAAGACAAGCTATGTAACAAGAAAATCTTTTATTAAAGAAGATTTAATAGACCTTATAGCTCAGCCAATACGCCGCATTCAAAGGGCAAATAGTAACATAAATTAGCGAATGATAGGAGAGAATAGAGAGAGATAAGCGTTACGAAGATCACAGAAAAAACAAGGCAGCACAGAAAGTGGATAAGAAGTCAGTCGCCGCGCGAAAATCGCGCCATCAACCATGTCATTTATGAATAAAATGAGGAGGGATACTACCCCCCCTCTTCACCACTACGGGCCAGAGCGCCCATTTCTTAGTGCTTGCCTTCTTCTCACTAAAAAAGCGGTTTTAAGGCGCGCTTGACGACGATGGCTTCTTGCCAACGCATTGCTCGTATCTACGCTATCAGACTTGAGCGACACCAAACCATCACCACCTTGGCGACGAAAACCAATATCGGCTAACAAATGTGCATCTAAACGCTGCATTTCACGGGCAAAATGCTCTCTACGCCTTTGTTCGCGCAAAGCAGCAAAACACGCAATAAACACACGTAGAAAACCGTGATAAAAAGACTGACTATTTTTAACAACCAACATAACATTCTCCTAAATAAATAAATAAAGTAGAAGACCGTGGCTTGTCGAGGAACTGTGTGAGAAAGTAAAAGAAAACTTTGGAGACAGTGGCCGCGACATGTTCCGCGGCCAAAGTAAATTATATTGCTATTGCATTAGGCACGCGGTAGTAGTCGTCCACCAAATTCGCTTGGTGGCGACGGTATGATACATCGACTTAATCAGGGTCGCTGCTAATACAGCAATAGTTGATAAGTGTGCGTTCATTCGCGTATAAAACCTAAGTTAATTAACAATATGAGTAGTACTCGCCTAATAAGCGACAAGCACAAAAATTATGGCTGATTAATCACCATAAATCTAGTGACAGATGCTTGTTTTTTTATAAAAGATGATTGTTTTTGTGTATAAAGTGTAACGCAATAGAAAATTCGTTCTCAAAAAAACATCAGATGCCTAACAACATGCCGTATAACGGTGTTGTACCAAAGCATTAACCGTTAGAATAAGACATATAGCCACCCATACTTATATTCCAAAAAAAACAAATACAGCTTATGACTATTCAAACCGTTGACCTCATTATTCACGCAAAATGGATAATTCCTGTTGTTCCTAAAAACACGGCATTAACTGACTGCTCTTTAGTCATCAACGACAACCGTATTATTGCTATAAAGCCTACAAACAATATAGAGCAACTGTTTTCAGCGACAACGGAGCATAACCTTAAAGAGCATGTCGTCATGCCCGGTCTGATTAACGCACACGGCCATGCAGCCATGAATTTATTGCGAGGTTATGCGGATGATTTGGCGCTAGATACTTGGCTGAATGATCACATTTGGCCAGCAGAAGCCAAGCACGTATCGGCTGAATTTGTAAAACAAGGGGCAGAACTCGCCACTGCAGAGATGATTCGTAGCGGTACGACTACCTTTTCTGACATGTACTTTTTCCCAGAAGAAACGGCTGCTGCCGCACACAGTTCCGGCATGCGTTGCCAAATCACCTTTCCGATTTTTGATTTCCCTTGCGCGTGGGGCAACGGCCCTGACGACTATATTAGCAAAGGCCTCACACTAAGAGATGACTACCGCAACCACGAACGCATTAACGTTATCTTTGGCCCTCATGCACCTTATACCGTGGGCGATGATACCTTTGCGCGACTCTCCAGCCTTGCGCCAGAAATTCAAAGTGGTATTCAAGTCCACCTCCATGAAACCAAAGGCGAAGTTGAAGCTGCCGTTAAAGAATCCGGCAAGCGCCCCATTCAACGCCTATATGATTTACAGGTACTCACCCCCACAACACAATGTGTTCACATGACGCAAATAAACGATGACGACATTGCTATCTTGCAGCAAACTGGCGCACACATTATTCACTGCCCCGAGTCAAACTTAAAACTGGCTAGCGGCTTTTGCCCCGTCGACAAACTACTCAAGGCCGGTATTAACGTCGCCTTAGGAACAGATGGCGCCGCCAGTAACAACAACCTCGACATGTTTGGCGAAATGCACACCGCTGCCCTATTAGGAAAAGCCGTTGCCGAAGATGCAGCTGCACTAAGCGCACAGCAAGTCATAGAAATGGCTACTATTAATGGGGCGATTGCGATGGGAATAGAGAGCGACACCGGCAGCTTAGAAGTAGGCAAGTGCGCAGACATTATTGCTATTAAACTAGATGATATTGAACACGCGCCACTACACGATGTGCTATCTCACGTGGTTTACACCCATAACGGCCATCGTATTAGCCATAGCTGGGTGAATGGGCAATTATTGATGCAAGAGCGTCAACTCACTACCGTAAACACCAAGGAAATTGCCAGTAATGCTAAAGAATGGCAAGAGCGACTAGCGAAAAATTAACAGCGATGCCTTTTTAGAACGATATTTATAACAATACTCACAACAACCACAGCACTTTAATAGATAGCGACACACACAGGTAAAGCACAATGAGCCATCACGTGAATGTAGACCCACAAGAAATCGCAAAATTTGAAGCTCTCGCCAAACGTTGGTGGGATAAAACCAGCGAATTTAAACCACTGCACGATATCAATCCATTGCGCGCCAATTTTATTGATGCGCGCTCTCCAGTGGCCGAATTAAATGTATTGGATGTGGGTTGCGGCGGCGGCATTTTAAGTGAGTCACTAGCACAACGTGGCGCCAACGTGACAGGAATTGATATGGGCGAGGCACCATTAAGTGTCGCGCGCTTACATAGTCTAGAAAGCGGCGTGAAAATCAACTATCGAAAAATTACCGCAGAAGCATTGGCCGAAGAACAACTCGGACATTATGACATTGTTACCTGCTTAGAAATGCTTGAACACGTACCCGACCCCAGCCAAGTTATCACCGCCTGCGCACAATTAGTAAAACCCGGCGGCGATGTATATTTTTCAACCATTAACCGTAACCCCAAATCTTACGCCTTCGCCATTATTGGCGCAGAATACGTATTACAGTTATTACCCAAGGGCACACACGAGTATTCAAAATTTATTAAGCCGTCAGAGTTAGCTCAATGGTCGAGGGATGCCGGTTTATCATGGCAAGAAATCACTGGCATGACCTACAATCCACTCACCAAAAAATATCGCTTAAACCCCAATGATGTCAGCGTGAATTATTTAGTTCACGTGACAAAAACAAGCAATCTATAACAGTCAATCCATAACAAGTAATTTAATAAGTAGTAGCCTTTCATTATGCCCTTAAAAGCCGTTTTTTTTGATCTCGATGGAACACTATTAGATAGTGCGCCAGACTTTTTTGTCGCCATGCATCAACTCATGGACGAATACCAACAGCCTCGTGTAGACGAAGCCGCTATTCGTGCCACCGTTTCAGATGGTGGTCGTGCGTTAACGACGCTGGGTTTTGGATTACAGGTGGGTGACGATGGCTTTCACGAACGCCACCAACGCTTACTCGATATCTATAGCGATCATATGGGTAAACATTGCGTACTTTTCCCCGGTATCGACACACTACTATCGCAAATTAAAAATGCTCAGCTTTTCTGGGGTATTATCACCAACAAGCCTGCGCGCTTTACCGACCCTATTTTAGAAAATCTTAATCTATCAGTGCACCCTAACTTAGTGATCTGCCCCGATCACGTAAGCAAAGCCAAGCCTGATCCCGAAGCGTTATTATTAGCGTGTAAAAAAGTCGCCTGCAAACCAGAAGAAGCACTTTATATTGGTGACCATAAACGGGATATCGATTGCGGTATCAGCGCAGGCAGTCAAACTATCGCCGTCACCTTTGGTTATACTAAACCCGATGAAGATATCGCCTCATGGAACGCCAATCATATTGCGCACAATAGTGATGACATTTGGTCGATCATCCAACAATATCAATCATAATTTCAAAGCGTATTAGGTAATATTTCTTATGGATTCATGGAAAAGCTTTACACCATCGAACGAGGAACTCAACGGCAAAATAGTCGCTATTACAGGGGCAGGCGCAGGCATTGGTCGCACGCTAGCAAAGTGCTTTGCCGCTCACGGCGCGACGGTTATTTTAATGGGACGTACGGTAGAAAAACTGGAAGCGATCTATGATGAGATAGAAAACGATCACCCCAATGCACCGCAACCTGCTATCGTGCCTATCGATTTTGAAGCAGCGAAAGATGCCGATTACAAATTAATTCACGACAGCATCGAAACCGAATACGGGACATTAGATGGTTTAATTCATTGCGCAGCAGAGTTAGGTGAACGTACATCCATAGGCAGCTACTCGCTAAACGTGTGGGAAAAACTCATGGCAGTCAATGTAACGGCTCCTTTTGCGCTAACCAAGCATCTACTTCCCCTGCTTCGTCTGAGCGATTCCGCATCTATTATCTTCACCAGCTCTAGCGTCGGCTTAAAAGGCCGCGCTTACTGGGGAGCTTATGCGGCATCTAAAGCAGCATTAGAAAACCTTATGCAAACATTAGCCGACGAATTAGAAGACACCAGCAAAATACGTGTGAACAGCGTAAACCCTGGCGCCACTCGTACCGCTATGCGCGGTCAAGCCTTTCCCGCAGAGGATCCTGCTACGGTAAAACCCACAAGCGCGCTAATACCGTTATACTTATATCTGTTGAGCGATGAAAGCACTCAAATTAGCGGCCAACAGATATCATTTAGCTAGCTCTTTTTAACCAACAGTACACTTTATATAAACTTAAACGCACACTTTACACATAACCTTAAACGCAGTCTTTTATGAAAACACCTAAACGTATACAACCATTAGTGGACGATGGATTAGTTGACGAAGTCATTAGTCGATTGATGAGTGGCAAAGAGGCCGATGTTTTTATTGTGCGCTGCGGTGATGAGATACGTTGCGCCAAAGTATATAAAGATGCGGTAAAACGCAGCTTTAAAAAAGCGGCTCAATATCAAGAAGGCCGAAAAGTACGCAATAGCCGCCGTGCCCGTGCAATGGAGAAAGGCTCTAAATTTGGCCGCAAACAACAAGAAGACACCTGGCAAAATGCCGAAGTCGACGCCCTTTACCGATTAGCCAATGCGGGTGTACGTGTACCCAAACCTTACGGCTGCTTTGACGGCGTACTGCTAATGGAACTGGTCACTGACGATGCCGGTGATGTCGCCCCACGCCTTGGCGATGTAGGCATGACAGAAGATCAAGCCGAAGAAGATCATGCTGTAATGATGCAATATGTCATGCGCATGTTGTGCGCCGGTATTGTTCACGGTGACTTATCAGAATTTAACGTATTAGTAGATGACTACGGCCCCGTCGTAATTGACCTACCACAGGCTGTTGATGCCGCGGCCAACAATAATGCGCAAGCGATGCTCACCCGCGATGTCGAGAATATGAAAAATTATTATGGCCAATATGCACCCGGCCTACTGAATACTCAATACGCGAAAGAGATGTGGGACTTATACGAAGAAGGCGAGCTTCACCCGGAATACCCACTCACAGGCGAATGCACTGAAGATGACGACGACGCCGATGTTGATGCCGTATTAGAAGAAATCAAAGCCGCGCTCGCGGAAGAAGAAGCGCGTTTAGAGCGCATACGTGTGGCGGATGAGGAGTAAAGTAAGCAAAAGCTAGGGATGAACTATGTTACTCTTATCTGCATTCCTTTGTGTGAATAATCACTTTAAAAGTGTCACTAAAAACAGGCTAATAGACTATGAATAACTCAGCGATTCATCTCGACATTAAAAGTTATGATAATGAAGGCAAGAAACATGATCACCACTATCATCAACTCGTCTTGCCGTTAATCGGCAATCTATCTTTATCTATTGATCATCACGGTGGCGAAGTTAACGAAAAAAAAGCGGCTATTATTCCTGCCGGCAGTCATCATGAATATTCGGCTTGGAACGATAATCGTTTTTTAGTAGCCGACATTCCCTATGCATCATCGCCTACATTAGAAGACCTGCCACCGTTTATCGATATCGATTCGAGCTTACAGTTTTACATCCGCTTTCTACACCAGCAACGCATTAAAAAAGTACACGGCAACAGCACTCAGCAACAAATGCTACTGCTGCTTATTCAAATGATGCAAGAGCGCCATGACAGCTCTGCACATATTGGCCCTGTACAGATTGATCAAAGAGTCGTAGTAGCTAAACGCTTTTTAGAGGAGCATTATCAAACAACAGTCACCATGGTGAAGCTAGCTAACATTTCACACTTAAGCATTAGACAATTAAGTTCATTGTTTAAAAACCAAGTGGGAATAACACCCCACCACTACCTAACCAAAATTCGTATGCAGCGAGCTCAATACCTTTTAGAAAACTCTGACCTCAGTATTCAACAAATTGCAGATAACGTTGGCTATAACTCACTATCAACTTTTAGTGATCGCTTTAGTCAATATGTCGGCCAATCCCCACGCCACTTTCGCCGAAAATCACAATAATTTTGCCGTATACACAAAGCTTTTCCTCCAACGAAAACATATACTGCCCCACCTAATCTCTCCAGTTTGGAAAAATTGATGACATCACATCATACGGCAACACTTATTGGCTCAGTTTCCATTTTTTTATGGGGCACATTGGCGTTGTTAACTAAGTTGAGCGGTGGACAAATTCCCCCCTTTCAAATGATGGCAATGACCTTTGCCATTGCCTTTGCCTTGATGAGCATCCGCTGGTGGGTTCAAGGGCATACGGGCGTTCAGTTTATTCGCCAATCACCAATGGCATGGTGTATCGGCATCGTTGGCTTGTTTGGATATCACTTCGCTTATTTCAAAGCAATGACACTCGCTCCTGCCATTGAAGTGAGCTTACTCGCTTATTTGTGGCCGCTATTGATCGTCTTATTGTCGTCATTACTACCGGGGGAATCATTTCGAATACGCTATGTGATGGGAGCAATGCTAGCCTTATTAGGCTGCTGGCTTTTAGTCAGCGTCAACAGTAATGGTTTTGCTTGGGAATACCTTGCTGGATATATGATGGCTTTTATGTGCGCTTTGATTTGGTCATCTTATTCTGTGCTTAGCCGTCTTATCCAAGCGGTGCCTACCGACGCGGTGGGCTGGTTCTGTGGAGTAACCGCCCTGTTAGCGTTGACCTGTCATTTACTCTGGGAAAACACGCACTGGCCTGACAGCACCATCGCGTGGTTAAGCATTATTGGCTTAGGACTGGGGCCAGTCGGCATTGCCTTTTTCACATGGGACTACGGCGTGAAACATGGCAACATTCAACTGCTGGGCACATTGGCCTACAGCACACCTCTCATTTCAGTCGTATTATTAATCTTAGCGGGATTTGGGCAGGCCACAAACACATTAATTATCGCGAGCGCGTTGATTGTGATTGGTTCATTAATCGCAGGATTCGCTAAAACAAAAAAACATTAATTAACCCATAAAAATTATTTTTTTACTGTGTTTTTTACAGTTCGTTATACTTTCCTTACACTTTCTTTACGCTTTTTTTACATTCTGCAATGGCTTATAAACGACATCGCACTCACCCTTCACTGTAGAAAAGTTTAATGTGTTATCCGTAATAGTTAATGATGCTTGTAAGGTTCGCTCTGCCAGCAAGGCTAGCTGTTGAACTTGCTCCCACTGAAACTGATACACCGACACATTTAACCGCGCAAATTCTGCTTGGTGCTTTAGCCACCAACTATCTGATTTACTATTAAAGCTATATATCGACACATCCTTAGCTCGGCGTGTGGCCTTTTTAATGCGGTCAACTGCGGGCTCTCCAACATCAATCCACGACACTAATTGATCATCTAAGGTATTTACCCATAAGTCTGGTTCGTCGGGTGCTGACAAGCCCTTAGTAAAACTCAAGCCTTCTTGCGCAGATAAGCAAAATGCCAATACGCGCACCATCATTCGCTCAAGGGTTTCTGATGGATGCTGAGCAACTGTTAATGGTAGCTCTTCGTAATAGTCGCGATTAAAATCGGAGACCATCACGGTGAATTTATAGATAGTGGGTTTTAATGCCATAATATTAGTCGCCTAAAAAGGTCTGGAGCTACACAGGTGAAGTGATCCGTGAAGCCACACAAATCTACGAAGAGCCAAGAAAAAAGGGTTCAACAAGCGAATTGCTGAACCCTTTTTAGACATAAATGCCGTGGCACTTATACGATAGCTAATAATTCTAATTCAAATACCAGTGCTTGATATGGGCCAATCGCACCACCTGCACCGCGCTCACCATAGGCAAGGTTATAAGGAATATATAGCTTCCACTTACTGCCAACAGGCATTAATTGTAGCGCTTCAGTCCAGCCAGCGATAACGCCATTAACCGGAAATTCAGTTGGCTCGTTGCGGCTATATGAACTATCAAATTCGGTGCCGTTAATTAATGTGCCACGGTAGTGAGTGCGTACTGTTGAAGTTGCTTCAGGCAACTCGCCTTCACCTTGAGTAATAATTTCGTACTGTAAGCCGGTATCGGTCACATGAACGTCGTCACGCTCTGCGTTTTCAGCTAGGAATGCTTCGCCTTCACCTGATGCCGCTTTTGCCTGCTCAGCTTCTTGCTCTTTCATGCGCTCTTGAATGATGTTAAATGCGGCATTGATATCATCGCCAGAAACGATATTTTCTTCACCATTAAACGCGTGACGTAAACCCGCCAAAGCTGAATCTAACGATGAACCCTTAAACATGCCTTTTAATTGCTCACCCATTTGCAAGCCTATACCGTAAGACGCGATTTCTTCTGTAGTGGTTGGTGTATTATCTGACATTACTGCTCCCGCTGAGTCATTCATATTCTATGATTTATATTGAGCCACGCATTAAACACTAAAGGGAAGATCGTTTCCATGGCGGAAGGCACTTATTTGGATAAATGGAAATGGGATTCAAGACAAATAGGCTCAACTTTCTTTAATTGAAAGGCTACTAAACAGCCCTACTATCGAATGAGAAACTTATTGAGGCGGCAATTCATTCAGCTCATTCAATCCATTCAACTTCCAATCATAAGCATAACGAATCTTATTAGAGTTAACCGCATTCAATTGCTCTAGTAAATCTGAATTAGCATACTGTTTAATATGGGATATAACACCCTCTTCCGAACTACCAAAATCTTCTTGAAACCAATCGTAAATTTTAGACAGCACTAATTCATCGTCTTTAACCAATACAGCACGAGTATGATTAATATAATCACGCGCACCTTTATCTAACAGCGCTTCTATATTTTCACCCGTAAACGCGGTGGTTAATAAATTAGGACAAGAAAAACTAGCGCAGTTCACCGCATAGTGAATACGCGGATCGTCATAAATTGGGCGTAAAATACCATGTTCAATATCATTGAGCGATATTTTCTGCTGATTAACCGCAACAATATCGTCGTTCCATGGGCCAAAACTAAATAACCCTTTGCCCAGTTTTGTAATAGAGCTTACCGGGTAATTCCGCACAATTAATTGCACCGTGGCAGCATTATATAAATTAAGCCAATACGCTTGTTGCTCTTGTCGCGAAAGCGTCAGGGGGTTAACCGTAGCAAGATATTCGAGATACTGATCTACTATCGAAGACTGAGTGTTATTATTTGATTGAACCTGCTTCAACAGATTATATTGCACATAGGTTTGTTGGCTGCGCTCTACCACATACTGATCCAGCACCTGCTGCCACAAGCTATGATCAACAACGATTACACTGGATTCATCACTGGCTTGCCACTCTTGTAACAGCACTTTTTTGGGTGCACTAATAGCGATATGGCTAACAAAAAACAATACAACAAAACACAACAGTTGGATGAGTACACTTGTAGCCAAACCTGCCTTAGCAACATAGTTAGTCACATGATTAACATCTTGAACAACAATCGACATTAAAATCACCTTTAATTTTGCTATTAACTGTGTGAAATCAGCGTAAAATAAACACTGAAATAAGATAAATGGATAAGCCCTATTGTGAACACAAGAATTACCCCACCAGAATATGAAATGAGCTTTTCGGCCATTCGCGCACAAGGTGCGGGCGGCCAGCATGTCAACAAAACATCTACTGCTATCCATTTACAATTTGCTATTGGAGCGTCTTCTTTAGCAGAAGTTCATAAAGAGCGGCTATTAAATTACAGTGATTATCGTATTAGCAAAGAGGGGGTTATTACGATAAAAGCACAACGTTTTAGAAGCCAAGAAAAAAACAAACAAGATGCTATTGAACGGCTTTACACACTGATTGATAAAGCGATTACCGTACCCAAAAACCGCCGTCCTACAAAACCAAGCAGATCGGCTAAACGTAAACGAGTGGATAAAAAAGTGCAGCGCGGCTCGACAAAGCAGTTGCGCAAGAAGCCTTCACTCAATTAATAAGTCGTTTTTCGCTTAATCAACTGCTAAGACAGCGATGATATAAACTGCTGACTATCACTCGCAATTAAAGCTACTTTTTCATCTGTCATTTTTGATAAGGTTCGGTAAGGCATTCCTAAACGCGGATTTTTGAGTAACTTTTCTTTATGCCGCTGTAAGAACCCCCAATATAAATAATTAAAAGGACAAGCACTTTCGCCATTCTTTTCTTTCACCTTGTATTCACAAGACTGACAGTAATTCGACATTTTATTGATATAAGTCCCACTGGCGATATAAGGCTTACTCGCCATCACACCCCCATCGGCGAATAAAATCATCCCTGTCACATTAGGCATTTCTACCCATTCATACGCATCGGCATAGACTAACAAATACCATTCATTCACCTGCTTAGGGTCAGCCCCCATCAACAAAGCAAAATTACCCAACACCATCAGCCGCTGAATATGATGCGCATAGCTATTCGCTTTCGTGTCGTTCACGCACTGCTTAACGCAGTTCATTTTGGTATCGCCAGTCCAGTAAAAGCTAGGCAAATCATTCTTCGCTTCAAGAAAGTTGGCTTTTGCATAATCCGGCATTTTGTACCAATACAAACCGCGCACATATTCTCGCCAACCGATCACTTGGCGAATAAACCCTTCTACCGATTCCAGTGGCGCATTACCTCCGTGATATTCTTGCTCCACTCGCTGCACGACTTCCAGTGGGTTTAATAAACCACTATTTAAGTAAAAACTAATATGGGAATGATATAGCCACGGGCTATCCTGCTTCATCGCATCTTGGTAATCGCCAAAGTCATGCAACCGCTCAGCGATAAAATCTTCCAAGACCTGCAAGGCTTGTTCACGATTGACAGCATAAGTGAATGGACGTAAGTCGCCAAAATGTTTAGGAAAGCGTTTTTCAACAAGGCACAACACATCTTCTGTGATTTTGTCCGGTGTAAAACGTGTGGGCTCTGGCGGGATCATTCCTTTAGGCAAGGGTTTGCGATTACTGGAATCATAATTCCATGCACCCCCTGCAGGTTTTTTATCTTCCATCAAAATATCATAACGTTTCCGTACTTCACGGTAAAAGTACTCCATACGTAGCTGCTTTCGCCCTTCTGCCCATACAGAAAAGTCATCCGGCTGTGTTAAAAAACGCGTATCTTCTACTATTGTGAGCGGTATGGATAATTGCTCTTGCCACGACTGTAGCTCTGCTAATACTCGGTATTCACCGGGGTACGTCACCACAATAGATTCAGGCTGAAATTGTGTAATCGCACGAACTATTTCTGAACGAAAAGAGCCTTCGTTGCGGGGGTCATCCAGCGTCACATAAATTACTCGGTAACCTTCCGCTTGCAATTCTTTAGCGAAGTGACGCATCGCAGAAAATAAGTAAGCAATCTTCTTTTTATGATGATGAACATAAGTTGCCTCTTCCATCACTTCACACATAAAAACAATATCGTGTTGCTTATCACAGTCGCTTAACGTAGCAATAGAATGGCTAAGTTGATCACCTAAAATCAAACGTAAAGTAGTAGCTTTTTTTACTTTATTCGAATTACTCACATGCATTCCTTATGACTAAAATATTTTTTATGGAGCCTCTTGTATCTCTCGGCTTCCAGTAAGGACAAAAAGGCTACTCTGCAATTCGCTTCCCGTCCCACGCGAAGCAATATCCACTATCGTCAACGGTAACATCATCAATAACGTTTAATAAACATTGTGCAGAATATTCGCGGGCAAATAACTGATTAGGCGCAACATTGCGCTGAAAGGGTTTTGACAAACCTGTGTCGACTGTGCCTGGGTGCAATCCTATCATCACAGTTTGTGGCTGTACTCGCTTGAGTTCTACAGAGAAAGTTTTGATCATCATATTTAATGCTGCTTTAGATGAGCGATATGAGTACCAGCCGCCCAACTGATTATCGCTGATGCTCCCCACTCTTGCAGACAGGGCGGCAAATACTGTTTTACGATCTGTGCGCAACATGGGCAAAAAGTGCTTCGCAATTAGCGAAGGGCCAACAACATTCACCAACATGTTTTGCAATAAGTTATCACTCGTCACTTGCTTAAAGGTTTTTTCGGGTAGAATATGCTGGTTATGTAAAAAGCCCGTCGCAACGATGACTTGATCGACTTTTTGCGTAATTTGCTCTACAGCACACTTAATCGTATGCTCATCTTCGTAATCAATAACAAGGTGCTGATAAATAGGTGAAGTAGCCGCGGTGGCGTTTATACATTCTGGTTTATATTCTGCTCGAGACAGCCCATAAATTTTAGCCACGGTCTTATTTTGTAATAACTGGTCAATCAACGCCCGGCCAATACCGCCAGATGCCCCAACAACAACGATGTGCAAACCACCTTTAAGTGTGGAGCTGTCTGCCGAATTTACTATCTTATTCATTCTGTTACCTGCTCTATTGGCTTCACCTTATCCGTGAATATACGGCTAAGCGATAAGGTTAGATGATGGAAGATAACTGCCATAGCCATAACATTTAGCCATACTGTCCTCTAGAATCATTTTTTGGTGTGATATCGCGCTTTATTATGACCTTCATCACTAAAATCAATCACACAAGTGGACAATATCCAGTACAATTGCTGGCTATATAAAATCAAATTGATAATAATGTTGTTAGGATTCCCATGTCACACTCTACTATTGAAAATCTAAATTTAGACTCGCAGGACGTACTGATTTCACCTGCTGATTTAAAGAATCTCATGCCCATCAGCGAAGCGGCAAAAAAGACTATTTTAAATGGGCGTGAAACCGTCAATAACATCCTCAGCCGTAAAGATAATCGGCTGATGATGGTGATAGGACCCTGCTCAATCCATGATGTCGATGCAGCTATGGACTATGCCAAACGCTTAAAAATATTAGCGGATAAAGTCAGCGACTCTATTTTCATCGTCATGCGTGTGTACTTTGAAAAGCCCCGTACGACCGTAGGCTGGAAAGGTCTTATCAACGATCCACATTTAAATGGCTCTTTTGAAATTGAAGAAGGCTTAAAAATTGGCCGTAAACTATTACTCGATATTTCAGAGTTAGGCCTACCTACCGCTACCGAAGCACTTGACCCTATTTCACCACAATATTTGCACGACCTTATCTCTTGGTCAGCGATTGGTGCGCGAACGACTGAATCACAAACTCATAGAGAAATGGCAAGTGGTTTATCTTGTGCCGTTGGTTTTAAAAATGGTACCGACGGCAGCCTGACAGTAGCCATCAATGCATTACAGTCTGTCTCTAGTTCTCATCATTTTTTGGGCATTAACGACGAAGGCCAAGTGTCCGTTATTCACACTAAAGGTAATCCCCATGGGCATGTAGTGCTACGCGGTGGTGGCGGTAAGCCTAACTATGATTCAGTGAATATTGCTCTGTGTGAACAAGAGCTACGCGACGGAAAAGTCGCTGAAAATATTATGGTCGATTGTAGTCACGAAAACTCGAACAAAAATCATGAGCTACAACCATTAGTACTAGAAAATATTACCAATCAAATCATTGACGGTAATCGCTCAATTATTGGCTTAATGATCGAAAGTAATATTGGCGCAGGCAATCAAAAAATTAACCAAGATCGCTCTAAAATGGAATACGGTATATCCATTACCGATAAGTGCATTGATTGGGAAACTACCGAGCGCGTGCTAATAGACATGGATACAAAATTGAAAGGTGTATTAGCGACGAGAACAGCTAATACCTAATACAATCAGCCCATAAAAAAACCGTTGCTTTACTAAAGCAACGGTTTTTTTATGTCTGGACTTAGGTCATAAACGCTACAGTCTTAGCGACCTACGATATGTTAAGCAACGGCGACTTCTTGAAGATATTCCACTAGCTCAGTATAACCACCTACATGGTTTTTACCGTGAAATATTTGCGGGACCGTTTCTACTGGCTTACCAATCGTTTTCTCTAGGTCTGCCTTAGATATACCTTCCGCTTGAATATCAATCCAGCGCATTTCCAGCTCATTCTGTTCCAGTAATTGTTTCGCTCTAACGCAGTATCCACAATCGGGGCGGCCAAAAATAGTATAACGTGACATGAAATCTCCTAAATATAATCATCAACATGAGTGATGAAGGTGAGTAATGTAAGCAATATATGCAATGCGAGTAATATAGGCAATGCGAGTTAATTTGTTACCAATAATTATGGTATCAATACATCAACAATAGAAATCAATTCAACATATCGCTGTCATTAAAAAAATTAATAATAAGCATTACTCGTATCAGTATGATCAGTTACATCCTTAACACCTTTTAACTCTGGCACTTTTTCTAACAAGGTTTTTTCAACACCTTCTTTTAGCGTCAGCGAGACCGCACTACAACCTTGGCAACCACCACCAAACTTAAGAATAGCGAAACCATCCTCAGTGACGTCCTCTAAATCAACTTGACCACCATGAGACGCCAAGCCAGGGTTTACTTCGTTATACAGGACATAATTAATACGATCTTCAACAGGGCTATCATCATTCACTTGCGGCATTTTTGAGTTTGGTGCACGAATTGTGAGTTGCCCGCCCATTTTATCAACGGCGTAATCTACTTTCGCGTCGACTAAGAAAGGCAGGCTGCGCCCTTCAAAATAAGCGGTGAAATCAGCATATTCGACAATTTCATCTCCCTCTACCTCTTCTCCGGGGCGACAATAAGCAATACAGGTTTCTGCTTGTGATGTACCGGGGCTAGAGACAAACATGCGAATACCCATGCCTTCTACATCTTGCTTGCTAAGCAATTCTTTTAGGTATTGTTGACCCGATTCGGTAATATTGACAGTCATATTGATATCTTCTTTACATAACGCGAAACACAAAAGCAGTTTTGCCTAAACCTGCTTCGATAAAAATACCGCTATGTTGCCACGAATTACTGCTAGACTCTACCCCACAAAATATAAGGTAATAGCAATCCCGATAGACAATACTAGTGATATGTTAGTGATATATTAGTAATATAGGTATGTGATGACAGAGCAACCCCACAAAAAGCCTAATGTATGGCAAGTTGTACTCAGTACGATGGCTGCTGCATTCGGCGTGCAAAGTAGTAAGAACCAGAAAAGAGATTTTGAGCACGGCAGCTTAAAAGTTTATATTATTTCAGGTATTACTTTTACGCTGTGCTTTATTGGAGGCGTGATTTTTGTCGTGTCACAGGTACTGAATAGTCACGGGCTGTAAGCAACACCAGCCCGCTCAAAAGCAGGCAATTTTATTTATTGGGTACTCACCCAAAAAACACATGCCGCTACAAATACAGTAATTAAAACAATTGCCGAAATAGCGTCGGCTAGGCTATCGCCCTCTTCTTGAATTTCAATACGATCATTCATCATGAGTTCCTCATACTTATTGTTATTATTGAAGTATTTGATGTCTTGCCAACCCAATCTAGTAGGTTAGCCGCTCAAACTTAAGGCTATTTGAACAAAATATCGTCGAAAAAACAACTCTTCTTATTTTGAGTGTTCCTACAATACGCTTACAATACTTTTTTAGTTGACGCTGCTTGCGAACCTATATGCTGCTGCTGGCGCTGTTTCGCTAGTTGAATTTGTTTTTGGCGTTCAGTAAAGCGCTGCTTCTGCTCTGGTGTTTGATGATCATAACAACGGGGGCAGCTAATGCCAGCAAGGTAATGTTCGGATAATTTATCTTCTTCGGTAATTGGGTGACGACAGCCATGACACTGATCATAACTACCCTTTTCTAAATCATGATCAACCGCCACGCGGTTATCAAAAACAAAACACTCACCTTCCCACAAACTATCTTCTTTGGGTACATCCTCTAGGTACTTAAGAATGCCACCCTTTAAATGATAAACCTCATCAAACCCCTGCTCTTTCAAATAAGCAGTCGATTTTTCACAGCGAATACCACCGGTACAAAACATAGCGACTTTTTTGTTTTTGCTTGGATCTAGGTTTTTCTCGACGTACTCAGGGAATTCACGGAATGTGGTGGTTTTTGGGTCTTCTGCGCCCTTGAAGGAGCCGATAGCGTATTCGTAATAATTACGTGTATCTACCACCGTTACGTCAGGATCACTGATAATATCGTTCCAATCTTTTGGCTCTACATAGGTACCCACAATATGATTAGGGTCTATACCTTCAACACCCATGGTAACGATTTCACGTTTTAACTTCACTTTCATACGATAAAACGGCATTTCAGCATAGTATGACTCTTTATGCTCGATTGCAGCAAAACGCTCATCCTCTTTAAGATACGCCAACAAACGATCAATGCTCGATCTATAGCCCGCAATAGTTCCATTGATTCCCTCTGCTGCCAACAACAATGTTCCCATAACACCCTCTTCGCTACACTTGTTTAGCAACGGTTCACGCATTGCTTCATAGTCTGGCAAGCGAACAAATTGGTATAAGGCAGCAACAACAATAGGATGGTTCATAATAACTATAACTGGAGTATAGGGAATGTAAGTGAGGCTGAAAGGCAAGATAACAGGGATTTATCGCACAAAAAGCCAATTAATTAATGGCGGCATTTTACCGATTCATTAAAAAAAATCCATATAAAAAGCAGGGGTTTAATCACTACACCCAATATTTAGGCTTTACTGCCACCTAAGCATTGCGGCGAGCTTAATTTGATAGGAGACGCCTTCCACTCAACTTGTGTTAGGGTTTGCATTGTTAATGCATGAATACCACCGGCAAGCTCATCGGACAACACTTCATAAACACGCTGCTGACGCTGCACTGGACGCAAACCCGCAAACATATCACTGACAATAATTGCCTTAAAATGAGATTCTGAACCTTCCGGCACATTGTGCATGCTACTTTCGTTAACCAACTCGAGTACATCGGGAGAGAATGCTTCTATCAGCTTTTGCTCTACAATTTGCTGAGTAGTTTGTTGCAATTGAGGTTGGTGAGACGTGTTTGGCACTTTATACTCCATAATTTACAGCGTGATAAATGAATAAATTAACAATCTCAGTGTAGCGCTTAATCCCAACGAATACACAATAATAAGCTGCAGATAGCCATAATTAGTGACTATTGTGGCCATCCAATCAAATAAACATGCATCTAAGCAGTATATTTTGAATATTTAAGTGACAGTATAAAAAGATATTTCGATAATTTATACTAGACTGTATAAATCAGTTGTAGAAAACAGTAGTGGTCGTATTATGAGCAAGAAAATATTTATTAATCGTCGTAGTAAAGATAATGAACGCAGGGAAGAAGATGACCCCTGCAAAGAAATGTCGATTGACATATATCACCGCAAACGCCGCAAAGCCTTAGAACGAAGAAAGGCGCGCACTTTAGATGAAGATTATTATGCGTTCCTCGCATCAGTGAAACTTGATGGTGACGACCTTTCTGATAGCCAATATCATTAATCACCGCACCCAAATCACGCACCTAAATCACGCCCTAACTCTTTGTTATTGAAGCCTGTATAATGGCTCCCTGACCTGTAAATAGCAGGTCAGCTAATATACCTACAATATTCCTTTTAGTGAAAATAAACTCCATGCCAGCGCGTTATACGATATGAGAATTTTTTTAGCGCCGATGGAAGGAGTGGTTGACCACTTTCTGCGAGAACTACTGACCAACATTGGCGGCATTGATGTCTGCGTCACCGAGTTTATTCGCGTTAACGACCAAGTATTACCTCCAAAAGTGTTTCAACGTTTCTGCCCAGAACTATCCACTCAATGCAAAACACCGTCTGGCGTTCCTGTGCGCATACAGCTATTAGGCGGCAAACCTGAACCTATCGCGCTCAATGCAGCAAAGGCCGTGAGCATTGGTGCACAGGCTATCGATCTAAACTTTGGCTGCCCAGCTAAAACCGTTAACAAGAGCGATGGCGGAGCCTGCTTACTCAAAACCCCTCACCGACTTTACGATATTATTAATGCAACTCGCCAAGCGGTGCCTGCACACATACCTGTTACGGCAAAGATGCGCTTAGGCTTCGAAGACCGAAGCAACTATTTGGAAAACGCTCTGGCGGCTTATGAAGCTGGGGCAACTGAAATTACGGTTCATGCACGCTCAAAGGCCGATGGTTATCGCCCTCCCGCTTACTGGGATTCTCTCGCGGACATTAAACAGGCCATTGATATACCGGTTATTGCCAATGGTGAGATTTGGACAGTAGATGACTTTATTCGCTGTAAAGAAGTGAGCCAGTGCGATGATTTCATGCTGGGAAGGGGCTTACTGTCTTGCCCTGATCTAGCGTTGCAAATTAAAGCCAGAGAAGCAGGTACCGACTATCGACCGATGGAGTGGCCGGCTATTTGCAACATGCTACAGCACTTTTTTGATGCGACCACAGAGCAGTATTCACCCCGCCATGTAGGTAATCGCCTCAAGCAATGGCTCAATTACTTGCGCAGACACTACCCCGAAGCACAGGCTTTATTCGAGCAAATCAAACGCTATCGCACGAAAGCGGAAATAGATAAGGCCATGACAGACTCAATCTGCACATTCACTCAACTACAGACTAACGGTGTAGCTGATTACGCTGAACCAGTCTAGGCTCTGATACCGCATCAAAACCCGCTTCCGTTTTGCTCACCGCATTCGCAGAGCCTTCGAAACGCAATTGCTTTAGTTGATGACCTTTGGCGGCCAGTGCTTTCTGCTGCGCAATAGGCAACGTTTTATCAAAAAACACTTTATCTGGTTTCCACTGCTGATGAATACGAGGGCTCGCTAAGGATTGGTATAACGACTGCTTAAGGCCTATCGAGTTAAGAATACCCTGTGTTACCTGCGTAATAATCATTGGACCACCTGCCGCACCAATAGCCATAACAGGCTGCTTGTTACGTACCACAATCGTAGGGCTCATACTCGATAAGGGGCGCTTTTTAGGCTGAATACTATTTGCTTCGCTACCCACCAATCCATAGGCATTAGGCACATTGGGCTGAGCTGCAAAATCATCCATCTGATTATTCATTAGCACACCCGTGCCGGGAATCACTACCTTACTGCCAAAGCTGGTATTTAATGTGGTGGTCATCGCCACCCAATTGCCATGAGCATCGGCGATTGAAATATGCGTCGTATGCTTATCAAACAAATCGCTTTCTGCATTATCTGGCGTATTGAATGTGGACACTGTAGTCGCATGCTTTAGATTTATTTTTTGTGCCAACTCTTTCGCATAACTTTCGCTAATCAAACCTTTGGGCACATCGGTAAAATCGGGATCACCTAACCAGTGTGCGCGATCAGCAAAAGCGAGCTTCATCGCTTCCACCATAATATGCTGGCGATCGGTATCGGACATTGCCTGAAAATCAAACTGCTGCACAATATTTAAAATTTCTGCCACATGAACACCACCTGAGCTGGGTGGCGGAAAACCATAAATATCATGACCCAAAAAGTGGCTATGGACAGGTTTACGACGACGCAATTCATAATTAGCGAAGTCTGCGGCGGTTATAATACCGTTATTCATCCGCATCCATTTTTCAACCCGAATAGCAAACTCACCTTTATAAAAATAATCGCTACCTTTGTCAGCGAGTAGTCGATAAGTATTAGCCAAGTCTTTTTGTATCAATTGATGACCAATCGGCCACGGTTGTTGCTGTTGTGGTTGTGGTTGCTGTTGCTGTAAAAAAATGCCCGCTGTTTCAGGGAATTGTTGAAGTTTTTCTGCGGTTCGCTGGAGTCGTTTATGGTAATCAGGCAGCACGGCAAAGCCGGACTCTGCAATGTCTGCCGCCTGTCGATATAAGGCTGCTAACGCTGTTTCTCCACCTACCGTAGAAAGATACTCAAAAGCAGCCACAGAGCCGGGAATACCGATAGCAAGCGCACCGTCACGACTCAAAAACCGTTGAACGGTACCATCGCGCACATACATATCTCGATGCGCTTTTGCCGGTGCCATTTCACGCGCATCTATAGCTTCTATACGGCCGTCTGCCCAATGTACGACAGCAAATAAACCACCGCCAATGCCAGAGTTATAACTATCCACCACGCCTAATGTTAAGGCTGCAGCAATCACTGCATCAATCGCATTACCGCCGCTTTCTAATTGATTCGCAGCTGCTTGTGTTGCTAATGGGTGAACCGTTGCAACAGCGCCATATTGGCTCTTATAGGATGTGCCAGTTAAAGACAAAGCCTTATTCTGCAGTGAGTTATGGCGCTCATCAGAAAAAGCCGTAGAAGAGAATATTATCGCATTCGCAATTAAGAAAAAAATTAAAAAAGCGCCGTGAGTTTTTAACATATTCAACCCCTAAGTGTGAGATAGGATTGTAGCAGTCATTTTATTATAGCGGGAGGATAGGCAAGGCTTTGGTTTGAATCACTGATGCTTCTAATAAACAGAGCAGAAATGGTGAAGATATGAAAAAAGGCACAAAAGACACAAAAGGCAAGATATTTTTTGTTACACGCTTGGGGTTTCAGACACGGAGAGATGCGCCACTAACTTACCTCGAACAATCACAGAATGATAAAGACAGAACAAGCGAAATGTATGGCGCATAATACGTAAACCCCTAGACCCAAACCGCAGCAGATAATTTCCAGAAAACTAATTAGCTACTATCACAAACATTAGCTAACCACAAAAAATCAAAATCGCCACATAAAAAAACCCCACTAAAAAGTGAGGTTTTTATTATATGGTGCACTCGGGAGGATTCGAACCTCCGACCGCTCGGTTCGTAGCCGAGTACTCTATCCAGCTGAGCTACGAGTGCATTTTTATCTTTAAACTTTTATCTTTAAAACTAAGCATCTCTGCTGTCTCAAGAGGCGCGTATATTAGTGATTTGCGTGTTAAGCGTCAAGTTGAATTTGCAATAATCAGCAAGTTTTATTATTTACTTTAGTTTATTCGTACTAAAGACGAAAACTCGCTGCCAAGTGGGTGTTTATTACTGACCAACTTTCGATAAATAAAAGAGAGCAGAGTTATAAATGACGTGAACAACGGCACAAACTGATCACTTTTTCGATATTTCTATTTCATGAGCCTTGTAGATATTGCTCACACTCTATATGATAATGATTCTTATTTGCAAAAGAGGATTATGACAATGCCTACCTACTCCACACAACCAACAACCCAGCCTTCATTAGCCGCTGCCGCTAAAAACAATATAGCGCTTTGGAACCAGTATTATTCAATGGGCAACTCCGCACACAAACAACAAAAGTTTGCCAAGGCGACCACCTACTTTGAGAGGTGCATTGGCCTTTGCAATAAGCTATCACAACAAGACCTACCTAAGGAGAAGCCGCTCGCTAATAAAACACTACCTAAAATGCTATACCAAGCCAGCCATAATTTGGCCGCTTGCAATAATGCCATGGGACGTGGCTTATCCGCTAAAGACATCTTAACGAAGCTCCACGACCAGTTTATTCATATTGTTAGCTGCCCTAAGCACAATAGAAGTATTCGATTAGATGTCTTAGCGTATATTGACCAATCGCTATTCTCTCTTACTTCCCAGCTCGCTTATCTTAATCAAGTAGACGAAATCCATTCGATCATTATTAAAACAGAGAACATTGTTACCACCGTGTCTAAGCACTTATTGAGCGATACTTCCCAAACGACCTAAGCAATGCCAAACAACCCCGATCAATTATGGGGCAACAAAGCGGAGACAACTCTAGCAAGTGCTCACACTAGCTTCTAACTTTGCTACCTTATAAAAAGGTATTCTATAAGTTGTGTAAAAATGAGGAGTGTAAAAATAAGTTGCGTAAACATGAAGCACAAAAAAGCCCACTAAAAAGTGGGCTTTTTTTATATGGCGGAGAGGGAGGGATTCGAACCCTCGATACCGATCAAGGTATACTCCCTTAGCAGGGGAGCGCCTTCGGCCACTCGGCCACCTCTCCAAATTCGGTTTATCTTGCTTAGCAGTAGCACTGCAACGAATACATACGTCAGCGGTACGTTGAAAGCGGACGCATAATAACAGTAATACTGTTTGAGTCAAATAGATTAGAAAAAAATTACGATATAAAAGGCCCAGTAGGCGTCAGTAATAAATAAACTAAATTATATTGAGAATAACAAAGTTAACACTAAGACCTACTGTGCAGCTTTTTAAGCTAAAAAACGAGACTATTTATTCTTCGCCTTCTGGCAGCAAGCCTTTCTCGCGCTGTATGCGCTGGTAAATCTCTTCACGATGAACGGCGACGTCTTTTGGGGCATTGATACCAATACGTACTTGGTTGCCTTTAATTCCTAAGACAGTCACGGTCACTTCATCACCAACCATTAAGGTTTCACCGATTCTGCGGGTTAATATAAGCATGTTAAACTCCTAGTTTCCTGTAAATCCATAGTTAAAGCGTTGGCACGCTATTGGTTTTGCCAACACCGACAAAGGCTTGTTAGCATAGACAATTTTTTTCAGCCTGAAATGAATCGTCAAATCCTTTTAACTATGACATGTCCCTAATATGTTACTAATATATTCACTATTATAGCGCCACTTCATTGAGCAGCTACTCTATTTATTATGCTGTTATTCTGCCTTATCTAAACCGAATGCGGTATGCAGACTTCTTACTGCCAACTCCGCATAACGCTCCTCGATAATGACCGAAATTTTAATTTCTGATGTAGTGATCATTTGAATATTAATATTTTCTTCTGCGAGCGCCTTAAACATTTCCGAAGCAACGCCGACATGAGATCGCATACCTACACCGACAATAGAAATTTTAACGATTGTATCGTCGGTAGAAACTGATTTCGCACCAAGCTCTTTTGCTACTGCATCCATGACCGCTTTGGCTCTTAGCATATCGTTGCGGTTAACAGTAAAAGTCAGATCCGTCGTTTTATCTGCTGCAACATTCTGGACAATAACGTCCACCTCAATATTCGCTTCGCTGACTGGAGTTAACACTTTCGAGGCGACACCCGGGATATCAGGAATACCTGCTATAGTGACTTTTGCTTCATCTCGGTTTAGTGCTATACCAGAAATTACTGGTTGTTCCATCGTGGAAAACTCCTCATCAATCGTAATTAGTGTGCCAGAACCTTCTTGAAAACTATGTAACACACGCAGCGGTACATTATACTTTCCTGCAAACTCAACAGCTCTAATTTGCAATACTTTCGAACCTAAACTCGCCAGCTCCAACATTTCTTCAAATGTTACGCGCTCTAATCGTTTCGCCGCAGAGACGATACGTGGATCTGTTGTATAAACCCCGTCTACATCGGTATATATTTGACATTCATCTGCCTTCAAAGCAGCCGCTAATGCCACACCAGTAGTATCGGAACCACCACGCCCTAACGTAGTGATACTGCCATTCTCATCAACGCCCTGAAAGCCTGCTACTACAACAACACGGCCTGCATTAAGATCTGCACGAATATTTTTTTCATCAATCGACTGAATACGCGCTTTTGTATGCGCATCGTCAGTAAGGATTTTTACTTGACCACCGGTATAAGAACGCGCCTCACAGCCGTTGGATTTTAATGCCATACACAGTAGTGCAATAGTGGCCTGCTCACCCGTAGAAAGCAAAACATCCATTTCTCGAGGATCCGGCATCGCTTGCATTTCTTTAGCTAAGCCCACTAAGCGGTTAGTTTCACCAGACATCGCCGAGACGACAACAACCAAATCGTGACCTTGTTGCTTAAATTTAGCAACTTTTTCTGCCACCGCTTGTATACGCTCTACTGTACCAACTGATGTACCGCCATATTTTTGAACCAATAGGCTCATAATCTTTATATCCTACGCTTGCTTAGTCAGGGACTATTTTAGTCTTTTAGTCATTTTTTATGCATGTTTTAAACATGTTGCTTTACGCGCCACCTTCCAAAAGGAGGGCAATTAAACACTATATACGGCGAAATGTTAATAGCCATGTCATGTCTATATTCAGTTTTCTTACTTTTTATACGCTTATCTTATACAAGCCTATTAAGATCGACTCTTTTATTTAAATGAATAAAAACAATTTCTATGCCTGAACCCACTGTTCTACTTTATCCAGTACCGCTTGGATCCCCGTCGGGTCTGTGCCTCCGCCTTGAGCCATATCAGGTCTACCACCCCCTTTACCACCCACCAAAGGAGCCACTTCTCTCATTAAATCCCCAGCTTTAAACTGAGTAGTTAACTCTTTAGTCACCCCAGCCAATAAAGACACCTTATCGCCTTGATTGGTCACTAATAAATACACACTATTTTCTAATTGGCTTTTTAGTGCATCGGCCATATCACGTAATATTTTTCCATCGCCATCAACAACATGATGCGCTAACACATTCACACCAGCTATTTGTTTAATATTTTTTAGTAGATCCCCACTATCAGCGCTGGCCAATTTAGCCTGCATAGACGCGATTGCCTTTTCTTGTTCCTTGAGCTGAATAACTAACTGTTCTATTTTCTCAACGGTATTCAAACTATTTGCTTTAACAAGCTGCGCAACCTGATCCGTTGACTGCTTATAAGAAAGTAATTTTGATAAGGCTTTTTTGCCGGTAACGGCTTCTATTCTTCTTACGCCGGATGCGATACCTGATTCAGCAACAATATGAAAAACACCGATATCTCCGGTCTGCTGAACATGCACTCCACCGCACAACTCGATAGAAAAACCGTCCCCCATTGATAGTACGCGAACTTCGTCGCCATACTTTTCATCAAACAACATCATTGCGCCTTTAGCTTTTGCTTGCTCCATATCGCAATGATCCACAGCAACGGTTGTATTGTGACGAATTTCATCGTTCACCATCGTTTCTATACGTGCAAGCTCATCATTGCTTAGCGCTTGCAGGTGAGAAAAATCAAAACGCAACTTTTCTGAATCAACTAAAGACCCTTTTTGTACCACATGCTCGCCTAATACTTTACGGAGTGCTGCATGCATTAAGTGAGTTGCCGAGTGATTGAGAACGGTGGCTTGTCGTACCTCGCTATCTACCTGAGTAGAAACACCGTTACCCACCGAAAATTCACCGCTTAACACTTTACCAATATGTAAATGATGCAAGCCATTCTTTTGGCAATCTTGAACTTCAAAACGACTTCCGTCACAGACGATGTAACCTGAGTCACCTATCTGACCACCTGACTCTGCATAAAAAGAGGTATTCGATAGGACAATGACGCCTGCATCACCTTCTTTTAATGTGTCGACTGGAATTGCGTTTTGATATGCACCAATAATATCACCTTCACCATTTACACTATCGTAACCAGAAAACTGTGTACTGCCTTCAAGCTCTACAGATGATGAATAGTCAACGCTAAATTTACCGGCTGCACGTGCGCGAGTACGTTGCGCCTCCATACATTTTTCATAGCCTGGCATGTCCAAAGTGAGTTCACGCTCGCGCGCGATATCATTAGTCAGATCGGTAGGAAACCCATAAGTATCATAAAGGGTAAATATTGTTTCGCCGGGAATTTGTGTAGAAGCACTCGCGGTAAACTCTGCAGAATCAAGCACGGACTCTAGAACAGACAAACCTTTTTCTAAAGTTTTTTCAAACTGCTGTTCTTCGAGCAATAGCACTTTTTCAATGTTTTTTTGTTGTTTGATTAACTCGGGATAGGCCGTCCCCATAATCTCGACTAAAGCTGAAACCAACTGATAAAAGAACGCTTGCTGCTGACCCAACTTGTGACCATGACGTACCGCCCGGCGAATAATTCGTCGCAGTACATAGCCTCGCCCTTCATTGGACGGCATCACGCCATCGATAATTAAAAAGGCGCATGAACGGATATGGTCGGCAATCACCCGAAGAGATTTATGCTCAGTATTCTGAGCGCCGGTGATCGTTGCTGACGCGTTTAATAGGTGCTGGAATAGATCGATATCGTAATTATTATGCACACCTTGCATCACTGCGGATATGCGCTCTAAACCCATACCGGTATCAACAGAGGGCTTAGGTAAGGGCGTCATACTACCGTCGGCACTACGATTGAACTGCATAAAGACGATATTCCAAATTTCGATATAGCGGTCACCATCTTCTTCTGGAGTACCCGGTAAACCGCCCCAGATGTCTTCACCATGATCATAAAAGATTTCAGTACACGGTCCACAAGGGCCCGTATCGCCCATCGCCCAAAAGTTATCTGATTGATACTTCCCACCTTTATTGTCACCAATATGAATGATTTTTTCTGCAGGCAGGCCTATATCGTTATGCCAAAGATCATATGCTTCTTGATCATCGGCATACACAGTCACCGTTAGTTTTTCGGCAGGTATTCCCATCCAGTCTGGAGAAGTTAGGAATGTCCAAGCGTAATGTATGGCCTCTTTTTTAAAATAATCACCGAAACTAAAATTACCCAGCATCTCAAAAAAGGTATGGTGACGAGCGGTATAACCAACATTTTCTAGATCATTATGCTTACCGCCAGCACGCACACAACGCTGAGATGTGGTCGCACGCTGGTAATCACGTTTATCGCTACCTAAAAATACATCCTTAAATTGCACCATACCGGCATTGGTAAATAGTAATGTGGGATCATTATTAGGTACTAACGAACTACTGTTTAATACAGTGTGTCCGTGGGTTTCAAAAAAACGTAAGAATGCATCGCGAATATCTGCACTATTCATAAAGGGGCTCTTTTATCTATGAGACGGATTAATTGGTCAATGAAATGGTGATATAAAAGGGAGTATAAACGATAGAATTAGCGGCTAACAGTACGTATTTGAGTAGGTATAGATTAAGACACCAGAAAAGGTAAACGCAGAGCTAATATGACATTAGGAATTAGCGATAAAGGCCTATACCATCCCCTCCGAAAAGGTGGTGCCTGCGAGTAAATGTAAGTGTAAATGAAAAACGGTTTGCCCCGCATTGGCCCCGTTATTAACGATCAACCTAAAGGCATCAGTCACACCTAACATTTCAGCGATATCACCCGCTTTTAACATTAAATGCCCTAGGACTTGCTGATCTTCTGGTGTAGCATCAACCAATCTAGGAATTGGCTTTTTAGGGATGAGTAGGACATGGATTGGGGCTTGAGGTGAAATATCTTTTATACAGATACAATGTTCATCTTGATAAAGAATATCTGATGGTATATCGCCGTTAATAATTTTTGTAAAGATAGATTCTTCTGCCATTTTCACCTACCTCTCCTTAAGCAACCGATGTAGTTTTTTTATTTTTCCAATGACTTTTTTCCTCATCATTTAGCTGACGAGCTTCGGACTCTAACATCACAGGAATACCATCGCGTATAGGGTAAGATAAACCACTCGCCAATGCGACGAGTTCTTGTTTCTCCTTATCGTATTGCAAAGATGATTTTGTAACTGGGCAAACCAATAAATCTATTAATTTCTTATCCACTTTTTTACCTTGAAGTTTAATTCAGCGTTAACTACCGCTGGCTATTGTAGGATTATTTTGTAGTGTTCAACGGAAGAGGCAAGCCGTCCATCAACAGCTGCGGATCGAGACGCTGGTCAAACCAGTTCATTCGCCAATCTAAATGCGGTCCTGTAGATCGTCCCGTTGATCCTATTTCAGCTATTAACTGCCCCTGTTTCACTGCATCCCCCACTTTTACATGCGCTTTATGTAAATGTATGAAAGTCGAAGATATGCCATGCCCATGATCCATAATGACGGTGCCGCCGGAAAAATACATATTCTCATGTACTAATGTAATCACACCTGATGCGGGAGCAATCACTGCTGTACCTTGAGGGGCGGCAACGTCTACACCATAATGAGGCCGTTTAGGCACACCATTGTAATAACGGCGACTACCATATACACCAGAAATGATACCCTTGGCAGGCCAGATAAACTTTTGCAAAAAATATTGTAATTCAGAATCGACTTTGCGAGCCTTTTTGGCCGCACGAACTTCTTTGCGAATACGGGGCAATGCTGACTCAGGAACATTCACTGTTTTTTTCGGTACGCCAGTGATTTTTTGCTCATTATAAGTGCGCTGTTCTACGGTGAATGTATGCTTTATCGTATCGCCATTGGGCATAATTTCTGTCAATTGGACCTCCGGCTTTACATCACGCCCTAAACCAAAAACAAAATTCCCGTTCTCTGTTATACGTACTTCACGCTCAAAAAAATACAGCCTATGCGAAGGTTCTACGGTGCCAATAATTAACCCGCCCTGAATCCAAGGCGTGCTCATATCCACCTCAGCATTAGCGTGTATTGATAATGTAAAAAACATTAACAGGATAATATAGAGTGATTTTTTTGTTCTATACATAATTATTGTAGATAGCATTTATTTGCCAATAGAGTCTAATTGAAACAATAACAAAACAAAAACCAAAGGTATATATAAAAAAAGCGGGTTATACCTAAGTACAAACCCGCTTTAAGATATAAGCAATGTGTATGGCTAGTTGATTATTAGGTAGCCATCCGTAATCAATGCCTGAAGAACCTCAAGCTCTGACGTCGTGTTATAACCACTTAGACCACTAGCAACCAAAGGGGTGCTATCGGCTAACTCCGACGAATCATTCCTAAATTTAATTTGAACATCACGATCGCCCCCACCCGTAGCAGTGCCAGAACCATTCGCGTCGCCATTTTGAAAAATATGCATTACATCGCCATTCTCGAAACCATTGAAATCGATGTCAATATAATTACTTATAGTAGCGACGGTTTGATTGCCATCTAAATACGCGGATATATCAATTACATCTCCCTCACTGGTATCTACGCCAATAAAGAAGTCATATATCTCATAACTTCTACTCCTATTAAATACATCATCAGATTCAAAAATGAAGGTGTCATTACCACCACCACCCAATGTCCTTGTAGTTCCGTTGTTGTCGCCAATGGTACCATTTTCATAAATGAGTTCATCAAACGTAGTTCCCACTAGAGTATCTGCGCCTGTAGTCCCTCTTATTGTGTTAGCACCACCATCAAACACCACGTTACCATCTGCTATTAACGTATCTAAACTTAACGTACCTTTACCTTCTAGTACAACAGTAAAATCGTAATCGGTATTACCATCGCCCTGAACGTCAATCGACAAGATAGCATCACCAGCAGACTCTGAAACGGTAATATAATTATCTATATTTGCAGCGGTCTCAGCTATTAACAACTGGGAAAAATCTAAAATATCAGCCCCTGTGGAGATATCACCTAACACAAAATCTGTAATAGTATCGGTTTCCAGGTTCGCACCTTCGCTCCCAGTACCTTGGTCACCTTCACGCCAAACAAAAGTATCCGTATCGTTTTCCTGACTACCATTAGCGAACCCGCCCGTTAATAAATCAGATCCTACGCCCGCAAAGATAATATCTTCACCACTGCCCGCGATCACCGTATCATCGCCAGAGCCAGCAAATATTGTATTATTACCATTGGCATTAGACAGCCTAAAGTCATTTTCTGAAGCTGGCGTGCCAGTATAGTCAGATGAATCTTTATCTGCGCCATTAAGTACGTCATCACCCCCAAGACCATGTAACACTACAGGCCCCGCATTAGACGCAGTTAACGTATCGTTATTACCTGACCCTCTCAGTAATTGCTCGGTGTCGGTCGTAAATGACTCTGAGATTATAGGGTCAACGGCAACGGTTGAGCCTGAAACCGTATCCTCTAGATAAGCATCATCTAAAATACCCACTGATATTGTGCTAGAGGCTGTCGCTTCTTTACCTGTTGAAGAGGTTGAAGTAGCATTAACCGTTAGCGTTACCGCCGTATCAGTTGGTACAGGAAATACTCCACCAAGATTGATCGTTAAATTAGCTATATTCCAACCCTGTATATCTTGGCTAGTATCGATGCCATTCGAGCTATCCACACCATCACTTAGTATCGCACCAACAGGAATATCACCAATAATAACTCTAGAGATAGTATCTGTACCCTCAGGTAAAATGGATAAAGATGACAACGTAATATTATCTGCTAATTTACCCACACCAATGACATCCACATCACCACTACCGTCTGAATAAGAGAAGGTATCACCATCTTTTGCCAACGCAAAGTAGCCACCATCAGCACTATGCGCAACTTGGCCAACGCCGGAGTTATACTCACCATTTCCTTGACTAAAACCATTATTCGACGCATCTACCACTCTATGATCTGACGTTCCGGTCTCCTTAGAAATAAACCCACCTATTTGGCCGCCCGCTGCAATAAGATCTTGTGGACTCGCATACAAACTATAATTATCAGCACTTAACTCTTTAACTACATCATTATCAGATAAATTAAGTAATACACCACCTGTTGACCCTATATTTCCGAAGTACGCCTCTAATGTATAATAACCCGATTCTGGCGCAACAAACGTTGACGTACTGACTGATGAGTTTGCACCCCCTTGATCATTAATTCCCGAATTAAAGTTACCGAATGAATTACCTGCGGTGGTCACCATTACCTGACCGCCTAACTCTATATGCAATGCATCATCTCTAGCGCCAGAAAATTCATACGAGTGCCCTCGCTCTAAATAAATAAGGCCTGTTACTGAATATGCTTCATTTCCGCCCAACCCAAATGAAAACTCGTTCGAAGCAGGCGTAGCCGTTTCGCTAAGCAATCCATTTCCCACACCAGACGTTAAACGGCTAATGTGCGTTGCTGCTGTTGCTGCCTCTAGAATTCCTTCGAGAGCAGATGAAGGCGCATTAGTACTGCTATCTAAATTAACCGTTCCATTTGTATAATACTGAGCTAACAGTCCTGTGGATTCAGGCACTTCGCCGGCACCACTATCAATCAATGGCGCGACTGCGACTACATCTGTTTCACCATTTATCGTCACGGATAATGTTGAGGTAGCAACATCACCATCACCATCGGTTACGGTGTACGTAAACACATCGACTAAGGGGGTATCGTCATCATTTAGCGCATCGACTGCTGCATTATCGTTATCGACTGTATAGGTATACTGACCATCTGCACCTAATTCTAGAGTGCCGTACATTCCTGTAAAAGTACCAGAAGTAACTGGAGTATCGTTGGGGACGGCATCAACAAGAGTACCGTCTGCATTGTCATTGGCAGATGCGCCCGTTGCGCCATAAACATTACCGGTGACAGTATTACTGACGCCTGGTGAACTAAAGCCTTCATTTATTTCATTAGTGTCAGCGACCAAAGTTGGCACCGTATCGGTAATAGAGATGTTTAGGGTCGATGCCGCGCTCGTAACAGCTCCATTGTCGGTAACCGTAATCGCCAATGCTTCAACAATATCGGCGGGCGTATTATGATCACGACTCGTACCCGTTGGATCATAGGTATAAATCACCGTACCACTAGTGGCCGAACCCGTATAATCGATAATATTGAGCACACCATTAGTGGTGGTAATGACGACAGGAACACCCTCAGTGGCTGCGTTGAGTGCTGCCAAGGCGACACTCGTTCCCGCTATCGTAATACTTTGTATGCCGTCTGGCGCTGCAATCGCAAAGGTGTCAGAGACCGTCGCGTTTTCAACTACCGTATCATCAACTGCACCATCACCCGTGATGGTCACCGTAGGTGTATCCGTTGCGCCATTCACGGTAAAACTCACCGTTGTGCTTGACAAGCTCCCATCTGCATCTTTGATCGTATAGGTAAATACATCCGTTGCCATCTCGCCTAAAGACATTCCTTGACCCGGTACATAGGTATACGTGCCGTTCGCATTAACAGTTAACGTACCACCTTCATAACCATTCGCATTCGCGGTGCCGGCTATTGCCACGCCCACCGTGCCGGCACTATCTAAGTTACCTGACGTCGTTGCTACACCCACCACCTGGGTAGCTGAACGACTGTTATCCGCACCTAAATCGTCTATTGTTCCCGTTAGGTTTCCACCATCTTGATCATTCACTGC
>Ga0233426_10000226_pt1 | contig 64915 bp, 56 predicted proteins | sample SI_118_April2016_6_FD_179875 | JGI IMG/M metagenome (GOLD analysis project Ga0233426, IMG submission 179875) | Seawater microbial communities from Saanich Inlet, British Columbia, Canada - SI_118_April2016_10_MG | ecosystem: Environmental > Aquatic > Marine > Inlet | place: Canada: British... | reverse complement strand
CCCAATCGAAATCCCATCCCATTCGCGATTTAAAGGCTGTGATCTTGGCGAGTGGTGTATTGGAGACGCAGGTGAATGCGGTATCGCGGGCCCCGAGGTGTTTTGTTGTTCCGCTAAAACCGTCTGTCCAGAAAGAACAACTGGGACAACCTGCCTCCCAATCGGGGCCCATCATAAAGTGTTGGACGATAAGTTGGGAGTGAGATCCAAACATATCGGATAGGGACTTGTCACCGTTATGTGTTTGAAATTGATAGTCTTTATCAACTTTTACCCAAGGCAATTCACGCCGTTTGGCGGACAATACATCGCGTTGGCGTTGGAATTCTTTTTCGGCAGCGAGCAATTCAACGCGTGCTGCGAACCAATCTTTGCGTGTCGCGACTTTGGGCATGGGTGGCTCCTTTCATAGGACGCCACCACCCTGCCCTAAAGGCACGTGTTGCGTCAACTCTCGCAGGATTTGCGGATTGCTTTCATGTTTTCACCGTAATGGGTGGGTGTGCCGCCTTTGAACACGGCAGAGCCTGCAACCATTGCATCAACACCAGCGGCCCACGCGAGGGGGGCTGTGTCTGGTGTAACGCCGCCATCAATTTCGAGCCAGATGGGGCGATCGCCGATCATTTTGCGCACGCGTTCCATTTTTGGCAGTTGGTTGTGCAGGAATTTCTGGCCGCCAAAGCCTGGGTTCACTGTCATGATCAGGATTAGGTCAATCTTATCAAGGCAGTATTCGATCACGTTTTCTGGTGTGGAAGGGTTCAGTGCTACGCCTGCTTTGCAGCCAAGAGAGCGGATAAACTGCAAAGAGCGGTCCAAATGCGGGCCTGCTTCGGCGTGGATGGTAATGATGTCGGCCCCTGCTTTGGCAAATGCCTCAAGGTACAGATCAGCGGGTGAGATCATCAAATGGCAATCCATCACGGTTTTGCAATGGGGGCGCAGCGCGGCGACAACATCAGGGCCGATGGTAATGTTGGGGACGAAATGGCCATCCATCACGTCGATATGGACCCAGTCACAGCCCTCTGCCTCAATCGCGCGGACTTCTTCGCCTAGACGGGCGAAATCGGCGGATAGAATTGAAGGGGCAATTTTAAGATTGCGGGCTGGGTCAAATTCGATTGGCATGGTGTGGATCCCGTTAAAGCAGCAGATGTTGGGGTGATAGGGGAAAATTCCTGTGCGCGAAAGCCCACGACGTAGGGTTTTTTGAACAATTGATAGACCGTAGCCCCACGCGCTGCCTAGGGTTGAGGACACACGTCACTTTTGGGAGGAAACGACGATGATTGCACGTAAATCACTAGCATCTCTGGCCTTTGGCATAAGTATTATGGCAAGCCCTGTTTTGGCAGATGACCATGGGAGTACCGCCGTGAACCGTATTGATACTCAACGCCCTGACGCGCCTGCATTGGCGGCGTATGGCGCGCATAAAATTGGTGTGCGCACTGTGACGATTGTGAATCCAGATCAGATCGACATTCTGGCAATTGATCCTGTAGGCGAGAAACCTGATCCGATGCCGCGTTATGATCGCGAGCTGACGGTGGAAATTTGGTACCCTGCGGCGGCTGACGCCACGGGGGATACGGTCCTCACGGCCAATCTGCGTGATGGTAAAACGATGGTGCAGTTGCACGGTCAGGCCATGCGGGATGCGGCACCTGATGGTGCGAAATATCCGCTGGTGATGATCAGTCACGGCTATCCGGGCAATCGGTATTTGCTGAGCCATCTGGCAGAGAATATCGCATCTAAGGGATATGTTGTGGCCTCGCTCGATCACCGCGACAGTACTTATGCAGATCAGGCGGCGTTTGGATCGACGCTGGTGAACCGTTCGTATGACCAGTTGTTTTTGCTCGATCAAATGGCGGAAATGTCTGCTGGCGATGGGTTCCTGAAGGGTATGGTAGACACGGATAACACGGCATTGATTGGCTATTCGATGGGCGGTTACGGCGCTGTTATCACGGCTGGTGGCGGTGTGACGCAAGGGGCTGCAGATGCGCCGTTTGCGCCATTCGGAACATTGGGTGTGCACGTTGCCGGCACAGATACGCACAACGCGTTGCCCGATCCACGGATCAAAACAGCCGTGGCCATTGCGCCGTGGGGCTTAACTTACGGTGTTTGGGATGGGGCTGGCTTGGCTGGTGTTCAAATTCCGATGCTGTTTGTTGCTGGCTCGGTGGATGATGTTTCAGGCTACAGCCCTGGTATTCGCAACATTTGGGAAGGCTCCGTGAATGTGGATCGTTCCTTGTTGACGTTTGACAATGCCAACCACAATGCGGCAGCGCCAATGCCTGCCCCAGCGGAGGCGTACACTGTCGCCGAAGGTGGACTTGCGCCTTACGATCACTATGCAGATGCGGTTTGGGATACGGTTCGAATGAACAATATCGCGCAGCATTTTATGACGGCTTGGTTGGGCAAATATCTGGGCGGCAACGGCGAAATGGACGCGTATCTAACGCTGACACCAAACGCCAATGATGGCGTTTGGGCCGCGAATGACGATGGCACGTTCAAAGAAGAGCACACCCATTGGACAGGGTTTCATGATCGTACGGCCAAAGGGCTGCGGTTTGAGGTTCTCCCCGCAGCCGAGTAAGTTTTTGACTTAGGACGCTGCAGATTTCGGCCCAGATGGTTTACGCCGTCTGGGTCGTTTGCCTTTTGGAGCGCCTTCGTTTTGATCAATGGCAACGATATTGCCGTTTGCATCCAGTTTAGACGTGCGCCGCTTGTGCCACGGCTTTTTGTTCGGGTTTCCACCCGGTACGCCTGCACCTTGGGCGGTGACTGCGCCACTACGGCCGCGGCTGTTTTTGTTCACTTTGCGCGGTGCTGGGCGATCCATGTTTGGTGCCGCTGATCCGTCGGCCATTTTGGCTGGGATCTGCATTTTGATCACTTTTTCAATGGCGCGCAGCAGTTTTTGTTCCTCGGGCGAGCAAAACGCCACGGCGAAACCAGAGGCCCCTGCCCGTGCGGTACGACCGATGCGGTGAACATAGGCTTCTGGCACGTTTGGCAAATCGTAGTTCACCACAACTTCGACTTCGCGGATGTCGATGCCGCGTGCGGCGATGTCGGTGGCGATCAGGACAGGTTTGTCGCCTTTTTTAAACGCATCAAGGGCGCGTTGGCGTTGGCCTTGGGATTTGTTGCCGTGGATCGCGTCTGCGCCGATACCTTCGGAGCCGAGTTTTTTCGCGACCTTATCGGAACCGCGTTTGGTGCGACAAAACACAATGACCCGTTTGCCCGGATGTTGTTGAACCAGTTTAAAGATTGCCGTTGGTTTCGCGCCGTTTTCCATGTGGATAACAGTTTGTTCAATCCGATCAGCAGTTGCGGAAACCTGTGCAACAGAGGCCTGAAACGGATCGGTCAGGTAATCATTGGCCAGCGAAGAGATTTCTTTTGGCATGGTCGCCGAAAACAACAAAGTTTGACGCTGTTTTGGCATTTGCGACAAAAGGCGACGGATCGCAGGCATAAAGCCGATGTCGAGCATTTGGTCGGCTTCGTCCAGAACAACAGTTTCGATGTTCTTGAGCGAGCAAGCCTTTTGCGAAATCAAATCTTCGAGGCGACCAGGGGTCGCGACAAGGATATCAACGCCCTCTTCGAGCTGGCGTTTTTGTTTGCGGATGGGAACACCACCGATCACAAAACAAGAGCGCAGGCCAAGGCTTTTGGAATATGTCCAGATCGCATCGTTGATCTGCGTCGCCAGCTCGCGTGTCGGTGCAAGGATCAACGCGCGCAGTTTGTGTTTCCCCTCAGGGATGTCTTGGGACAGGCGGTGCAGGATTGGCAGCGCGAATGCGGCGGTTTTACCAGTACCAGTTTGGGCCAAGCCAACAAGATCGCGGCCTTCCAGAACAACTGGAATGGCTTGCGCCTGAATGGGTGTTGGAGTTGTGTATTTGTTGACGGACAGCGTCTTAAGGATCGGCTCAGAAAGGCCGAGGTCGGTGAAATTCACGCGGTTCTCTTTTCATGTGTGTGCGCAGGGGCAATACAATAAAGAAAGTCCAGCGCGGTTGTGGGCATAAGCGCCCGTTTCATGGTGCTACATAAGCCTGCGAAACCGAAAGTCAACCTTTTTCGCTGCAATGCAGCATTTGAGTTACTTTAATCGGCGCATCAAACTGGAGGTATCCCAACGCCCGCCACCCATCTTTTGCACATCACCGTAGAACTGATCGACCAATGCTGTGACGGGCACCGATGCGCCGTTGCTTTTGGCTTCATCCAGCACAATGCCAAGGTCTTTGCGCATCCAATCGACGGCAAAACCAAATTCGAATTCATCCTTTAGCATGGTGGTGCCACGGTTTTCCATCTGCCAACTGCCAGCCGCCCCCTTGGAGATCACATCGAGCACGGCATTTCCATCTAGGCCCGCTTTTTGGGCGAAATGCATGCCCTCTGATAGACCTTGGACAAGGCCCGCGATGCAGATTTGGTTGACCATTTTGGTAAGCTGACCTGCGCCTTGTTCACCCATAAGGCGGCACGATTTTGAGAAACAGTTGATTGCCTCTTCTACGCGATCGTATGTTGTTTGATCGCCGCCGCACATTACGGTCAGTAGGCCGTTTTCGGCGCCCGCTTGGCCGCCAGATACGGGGGCATCAATGAAGCCTATTTTCAAGTCTTTGGCAGCGTTTGCCATTTCAATGGCGACGGTTGCGGAGGTGGTTGTGTGATCGACAAAGATTGTATCGATTGCCATGCCAGCCAATGCGCCGTCTGCGCCGAGCACGACTGAACGCAGATCATCGTCGTTTCCGACGCAAGCAAACACGATATCCGCGCCTGCGGCTGCCTCGCGCGGTGTTTTTGCCGCTGCGCCGCCGTGTTGTTTGGCCCAAGCCTCGGCTTTGGAAAATGTGCGGTTGTAAACGGTGACGTCGTGGCCTTTTGCGGCCAAATGTCCTGCCATCGGGTAACCCATGACACCCATGCCTAAAAATGCTAGTTTCGCCATTGATCCAACTCCCGCTTTTACGCCGCAATTCTGTCGGCTGATATTGTCACGCAGGGTTTGGACTGTTAGGCCGCTGGGGTCAAGTTATGAGGGTTCGATGGCTTTAGCATTTCGCTGGTTGCTGCGTGGGTTTGTGGGTTCGGGAGTTTTGCTGCTGATCGGCTTGCTGTTGGTGTATTATTTCGCAACACGCTCCCTGCCCGATTACAATCAGGATTACACGCTGAACGGGCTGAATGGCCCTGTCGAAGTTGTGCGCGACACAAACAATGTGCCCCATATTTTTGCGGATGACGCCAAAGATGTGTATTTCGGTTTGGGGTTTTCGCACGCGCAGGATCGGTTGTGGCAGATGACGATGTTGCGACGCACGGCACAGGGGCGATTGAGCGAGTTGTTTGGCGAAGAGACGATCAAGATTGACGATTTTGTGCGGCGTTTGGATTTGGTTGCGCTGTCACGTGCGTCTTATGAATTTCAAACCGAAGAAGTTAAATCCGCGTTGTTGGCCTATTCGGCGGGCGTGAATGCGTGGCTCGGTGTGGCACAGCAAGATGCGCTGGGGCGTGGTGCGCCAGAATTTTTCCTGTTTTCACCAGAGCTGGAGCCTTGGACGCCGACCGATAGCCTGTCGATTATGCGGGTTATGGCGCTGCAATTGTCTGGGCATTTGCGATCCGAAGTTGTGCGTGCGCAGGTCACGCTGAGCGTTGGCCCCGAGCGCGTGCGGGATATTTTGCCAGATGCACCAGGGATGGGTGCGGTGGCGCTGCCAGAATTGGCAGCGTTGTTTGATGATTTGCCACGGGATTTTGCATCCCTTGGCACGCAACATGCGCTCGATCCTGTGAAGCCGTTTGATATGGCGGGCGCCAGCAATGCCTGGGCGGCGGCCAGCAGTCGCAGTGCGACAGGCGCACCGATATTGGCGAATGATCCGCACCTTGGCCTGTCTGCACCGTCTATCTGGATGCTAGCGCGGATGGATTTCCCGGATGGCGGTGTCATTGGGGGTACTATTCCCGGCATCCCTGCGGTTTTGTCAGGGCGATCAGAGGCGCTAGGTTGGGGGGTAACATCAAGTTATCTGGATGATCTGGATGTGTATATCGAACAGATTAACCCCGATAACCCCGAGGAATATTTGACCCCAGACGGATATAAACCGTTCAAAACACAAGACGTTTTGATCCGCGTGAAAGACCAAGCACCACGTACCGTGAAAATGCGTTGGACCCAGAACGGACCTGTTATTCCGGGCGATCATTACGGGCTGCAATCCATCACTCCGCAAGGCCATGTGACCAGCATTCGCTGGGCGGCCTTGGATGCAAATGATCAGTCGATGACAGCGGCGATAAACATGATGCGGGCCAAATCCATTTCGGCGGCCCGTGCGGCGATGGCATTTTACAAAGCACCGAGCCAGAACGTGACGCTGGCCGATAAAAACGGTGTGATGCTGCAAATGGCGGGCAAACAACCGCGCCGAAACACTGCGCATCGATCATTGGGGCGGTTTCCGTCACGGGGGTGGGTGAAAGAAAATCGCTGGGATGGGTACCTGCCGTTCGAGGATAATCCGGGCGCGCGCGATCCTTTCAGTGGGATTGTGGCCAACACAAACAACAAGATTACCGACGCCCCGTTCCCGCGCCACGTGAGCCATTCTTGGGGCGATACGTATCGGTATTTGCGGCTTACGTCGTTGATGAATGCTCGCGAAGTGCACACCCGCGACAGCTTTATTGAGGCGCAGTTGGACACGGGATCTGTGGGTGCGACCGCGCTGTTGCCGCTGGTGGCCAAAGAGCTGTGGTTCACGGGCGAAGCGGCAGAGGCTGGCACATCGGAGCGGCAACGCCAGATTGCGTTGGAGTTGTTGGCCGCGTGGAACGGGCAGATGGACGAGCATATTCCTGAGCCGTTGATTTACGCAGCATGGATGCGCCAGTTGCAGAACCGTTTGATCCGCGATGATCTTGCCAACCTGTCCGAGCATTTCCCTCGCCCCGACCCTGTGTTTTTGGAACGTGTTTTCCGCAACATCGAGGGCGCAGGCAGTTGGTGTGACATCAAGCAATCAACATGGCCAGAAACCTGCGCAGATATCGCGCGGATGTCGCTCGATGCCGCGATTTTGGAATTGACGGAGTTGTACGGCGATCGGATCGACAGCTGGCGTTGGGGCGAGGCCCATCAGGCCCATCACGACCACGAGGTGCTGGGCAAAGTACCTCTTTTGGCGTGGTTCGCAAATATTCGCCAAGATACATCGGGCGGCGATCACACGTTGATGCGCGCGCGCACCAGCGGGACTGGCGATGCGCCTTACGCAAATGTGCACGCGGCCGGGTTTCGATCTGTGATTGATTTTTCCGACCCTGACAGCTCGGTTTATATCATTTCTACGGGGCAATCAGGGCATTTCCTATCGCGTCATTACGATGATTTGGCGCAGTTGTGGCGGCGTGGGGAATACATTTTGATGTCCCTTGATCCTGACCTGGCCCGTGGTGGCGCGGTTGGGATTAGCCAGCTAAGCCCCGCTGAATAATCATGACAGTTTGGCGGCCACCCTCTGGCATTCGCGTGAAAGCGTTGGGGTTGCACTGGCGAAATGATGCGTTGCTGGTCATGGACGTGTTGGATGACGCGGGCAATCTGAAGGGCGTGCGCCCGCTTGGCGGGACTGTCGAATTTGGCGAAACTTGGCAGGTTACGCTGGTGCGTGAATTCAAGGAAGAATTGGACATTGATGTTCAGATCACCGGTGCACCGATGGTCTTTGAAAACATCTTTACCCACGAAGGGTCGGTTGGGCATGAGGTTTTGTTTTTAGCAGATGTTGCGTTTCCGAAAGGCGCGTTTGAGGGCCAAAAAGAGCTGATATTTGCAGAGGATAGCGGTGAATTGTGCCGCGCATCTTGGTGGACGTTGGACGATCTAAAAGCGCAAAATATTCCGCTTTATCCCGATGGATTGATGGACGCCTTGGCGAAACGATAAAAGCACGGCGGGTTAGGCCGTGCTTTTGATTGTTCTGCGTTGCGCAGTGGGTGCGCCTTGCCCTTAGAAGTTCAACGAAATGTCGCGGTGATGAGAAGAACAACTCGCCATGAACAAGGCTTGTTCGCGGGTCAAACCAGACTGCATCCGCAATCCGAGCGTACCTTTGATCGCGTCGAGATAGGTTTCCAAACCGCCGCGTAAAGATGTTTCTGCCTCTGCACGCCAAACTTTGCCCTTTTCAAAGGCAGCAATGGCTTTGTCGTATTCTTTGAGCGCCGCCTCAACATCAGGCGTTTTGGATTTCAACTTACGGCGTGCTTTGCCGAGCGCTTTCTTCACGTCATCCGTGGCACCAATTTTGCCGATGCGCTTGGCCAGATCATTGACCTGTTCTTGCGTTTCTTTCGGATCATCCGTTTCAACCGAACCACGCAGCGCCACAAGTTCGCTTTCAAATGCGAGGTAGGCTTGCGTTCCATCCATCGCATCAAGCGCTGTTGCGACTGTTTCGTAGGATGCATCTGCGTTGCGGCGATACTGACTACGCGCATCGTTTTCTGCTTTGGTCAATTTGGCAAATGTATCGTGCACGCCGTCCCATTCTGCTGGGATTTGCGTGCGCAGATCGGCAATCATGGCTTCTGAATTGGCGATATCTGCCGTCATGGCATCGCGATCTGGGCTGTCTGTTGGCAAACGACCGAGATTTATTTGCACTTCATCCAGATGCTCTTGTGCGCGGCGGATTTGTTTTTCAATCCGACGAACAAAGCGCAGTTGCGGGCGATACGCGCCAGATTCGGCTTGAACAGCGTCTGCGGCGGCGAAAGCGGCTGTCAGCTGCGCGATCGCCTCTTCTGCGTTGTCGACACCTTTGGAAACGGTCTTGCCCATCTTCTTAGGCAGCGCGCTGAAATCAAGCCCTTGCGCCGTTTTCACCGCACCTAGCGTTGCGCCATTGTCCCCTGCCAATTCGCCGGAAACGTAATCCTCCATGCAAAATTGCAGTTTAGGATTGCGCGGTGGGGGCGATTGATCTGACAGGAAACTAACGCGATTTGGCAGGTAGTTCACCAGTGGTGGGTAGAACCCAACAATGCCAAGCGCAAAAAGTTGCAGGCCGATAAAGGCGATCACACCTTTGTACATCGCGATGGTTTTTACTGTCGCGGGGGCAACGCCGCGCAAATAGAACAGCGCAAAACCAAACGGCGGTGTGAGGAACGAGGTTTGGATGTTCAGCCCGATCATAACACCGAGCCATACGGCGGTGATGTTTGCACCGGGATCAGCAAGCAGGATTGGAGCGACAATTGGCACCACGACAACGGCGATTTCGATGAAGTCGAGGAAGAAGCCAAGTACGAAGATAACCGTCATCACGATGATGAACTGCATCCAGAAACCACCCGGCAAGGAATTGAGGAATTCGCGCACCAAGTCTTCGCCGCCAAAGGCGCGGAAGGCGGCGGTGAGCATGGCTGCACCGAGAAGGATAATAAACACCAGCGATGTGGTTTTCGCAGTTTCCAGCATCACCCCCTGAAGGGTGTTTTCTGTCTTAAACGCGCGCCAACCTGACCAGATAAGCGAGGTCATAAGGCCAAAGCTGCCGATCACGCCGAGCATGATGCCAACTTTGTCTTCGGGCGTCGACATCGCTTTGACGTTCATTTCGTATTGCGACAGCGCGAAGGTGATTAGCAACAACGAGCCAATCGCGATGAGCGCGGGGATATAGGTTGTTCGCACCCCTTCTTTTAGTCGATATCCCGCCATTATGAGCGCTCCCGCCGCGCCGATGGCGCCTGCTTGGTTCACTGTAGCGATGCCACCGATGATAGACCCGAGAACAAGGAAGATAAGCGCGAGCGGTGGGATCAACGTCATCAAAACATTGACCCAGAATTTCGCGTTAAAGTCGCCGCCGTATTTCACGGCTGGAGCGGATGACGGTTTCAACATTGCGAAGATCAGGATGTAGAGCATGTAGAGCGCAACGAGCACGAGGCCCGGGATAAATGCGCCGAGGAACATCTCACCAGCGGATGTAGAAGCCACATCAAAGATCGAAGGCATGGAGAGTTCGCCCGTGCTTTCTTTGTGAAGGGCTTTGCGCGCTGATGATGCTTGATCCGTTGCAGAGGCCAATTGGTCCGCGAGAATGATAAGTACAATGGAGGGCGGAATGATTTGCCCAAGCGTGCCAGAGGCCGCGATTGTGCCTGAGGCCAGTGACGGTGAGTAGTTGTTGCGCAACATTGCAGGCAGCGAAATGAGGCCCATCGCAACCACAGTTGCGCCAACGATGCCTGTTGTGGCGGCGAGCAGTGCGCCAACGAAGACAACGGATATACCAAGGCCGCCTGGGACTGGACCAAACAGTTGCGCCATTGTGACCAGCAAATCTTCGGCAATTTTGGAGCGTTGCAGCATAATGCCCATGAATATGAACAGCGGAATGGCAATGAGGGTATCGCGTTCTACCTCCCAATAGACGCCGCGCAGGTTGATCGTCCCTGCCGAGAGCCACTGTGATGGCCCGCCCGTGTGGAAATAGGCGTCCGTGCCGCCGCCAAACAAGTAGCCAGAGCCAGCCGCGAGGCCGAATGTGATGATGGCGGCACCCGGAAGTGCGAAGGCAACTGGATAGCCAGAGCCCAGAGCCGTGGCCATGATAAGAACCAGAATGGCGAGAAAGAGGAGTTCCATAAATCTAGGTCCTTAGTGTGCGACAGAGGCAGGTTTGCGGTGACCGGGTTCGTTCCGATAATCTGCAATTGCTTCTAAAAAGTAACTGGTGAATTGGATCAGCATGGTGATTGCGAAAATCGCCAAGAAAGCCGCCATTTGGTATTTCACAAACAAGCCATTGCTGCCCGATTGGGTAACTTCGAAGTTTAGGATCGGCGAGTTGATCATGGATTGTTTGCCGTTGATGCCAAGGGCGAGGATAATCCAGCAGGTAGATGCGCCAAGGAACAGCGAGCCGACTGCGTTGACAAACCCGCGTGTTTTATCGGTGAACCCTGCGTATAAAACATCGACGCGGACGTGGCCTTCATCAAACAATGTGTAGGCAGAGGCAAACAGGAATAGCGCGGCGTACCAGTAGCGTACAAGGTCACCCATGAAGGCCTGTTCGTAGGAGAATACAAAGCGGGTGACAACGATGGCGAGTTCGGCGGCGACGATCAGAAGGGCGAGCCATGTAAAGCCGAGCGTTCGGGTGAACAGCGCGATGACAAAGCCTGCGATAATCAGTGGGATGTGGATCGAACCGCCGACAAAGCGTGCGCTTTTGAGCGAGCTGATCATTTCAGGGGAAAGTGTGCTGCCCCACAGATCCTCGACGCGCATGAAGGCTATGCCCGTGTCGACAATGCCGACTAGAAGGACAGACCAGAAACAAGCGCGGATGATGTAGACGTTGAATTTATGAATGATATGCGCGTCCCAGCGCAGCGCCACTTGGCGGGTGCTAAAGACGTAAAGAATTGCGAGGCCGATTGCGACGGCGTAAACGATGAGGGGAACAAGGGCTGCGGTGTTGCCTGCGGTTATAAAGGTCGTTGCGCGGCCAAATCCGAAACCCACATCAAGCACGTTATTGATCAAATATGCGGCCAAAACGGCCAGCATCGTCCATCCAGCAAGACGTGCGATGGGCGCAGGTGAGCCGTATTTCTGAACGATGACAGAAGAAGCGTCGGATGCCATGATATTCCCCGTTGGGCAAAATGCCCGCAAAAACCATGCCTGTGGCTGTCAAAAAGACCTCCACTTCCCTGCAAAAGCTGCTGGGGTGGCGTATTTGACATGCGGGGCCGCAAAGCCCCGCATGAATTTAGGTTTGATAGAGTGGTTTACTCTGTGATGCCCAGAACGCGGTTACGCTGGTTCACGTATGTGACCTCAAACGCGGCCATAGCAGCACCATATTCACGCAATTTCGCTTGGAAATCGTCGTCAACTTTTGCAGCCAATGCAGAGTGTGCCCGTGTTTCTTCAAACACTTCTACCGCAGCTTCGCCCATAGCGTCCCACACATCGTCGTTGAATGCGCGGACTTGAACGCCCTGCTCTTCTACGAGTTTGTTGAGGTATTCGCCGTTCAGCGCCACTGTTTCTTCGAATTGTGCAGCGTGCTCTTCGTTCGTTGCAGCTTCGATGATTGCGCGTTCCCAATCGGAAAGCGAAGACCACCATTCAGCGTTCATGCCGAAGGCCAAACCACCACCTGGTTCGTGCATGCCGCCAGTGTAATAGAATTTGGCTGCTTCATAGAATTTCATGAAGTAGTCATTGTACGGGCCAACCCACTCTGTCGCATCAATCGCACCAGACACTAGGTTTTCGTAGATTTGACCACCAGGCAAGGACACAGTTGAAACGCCCAATTTGGACATTACGTTGCCGCCGAGGCCAGGAATACGCATTTTCAGACCTTTGAGGTCTTCTGGAGATTCGATCTCTTTGTTGAACCAACCGCCCGCTTGCGTACCAGTTGCACCACACGGCAATGCTTTCAGGCCGAAACCGCCAGATACTTCGTCCCACAACGCTTGACCGCCGCCGAATTTGATCCAGGCATTCCATTCAACAGTTGTCATGCCAAACGGCACGGACGTGAAATATGCAAATGCTGGGTGCTTACCAACCCAGTAGTAATCAGCCGCGATGTAGGCTTGTGAGTTGCCAGAAGCAACTTCGTCAAAGCTGTCAAACGCGCCAACGCGTTCACCGGCTGCAAAGTAGTTTACTTTGATTGCACCGTTGGACAGTTCTTCGATCCGCGCAGCAAGACGCTGTGCTGAAATACCCAGACCCGGGAAGTCCCGTGGCCAAGTAGATACGATATTCATTTCTTTGGCGTGGCTTGCTGACACCGCTGGTGTAGCCAAAGCCGCTGCGCCTGCACCAAGTGCGGCACTTGTTAGAAACTTACGACGTTCCATGTATGTATTCTCCCATTTGTTAACAGCTGTTTCGGACAAGCAGTTATGGTGGTTCCCACGCCACCCGCCGAATGCTGAGTGAAGCATGCAATAGAGCGCCTGAATAATGCAACAGATTTTAGAGGCTTGACGGGCAAAGCGTTAGGGAATTTCAGAATGGGGGTAATATTTGTAAGAATCTGACGAATATGTGCACGCAAATGGCATTTAATTATGCAGGCTGCGCGAATTTGGTACACAATCGCATACCGCGAACGCGCACCCTGCCCCTAGGTTAATGTGAAACACGGCGCGCAAGCCGATTATTTTGCAACAAGATCAAAGCGATTCTGGTGCAGATTTACGAATGTTTCAAAAAACACGCCCGAAACGACATTTTCTTGGCGAAAAGCCTTGACCCGCTTTTGTGACAGTCATAGTTTGCGCTCATGATGAAAGAACAGACAGCAATTCTAGTCCTCGTGACAAGGCGCATGGCGCGGAAACGATAACATTCGTTTCCTGACCCGTGCGCAGCCCCCCGATCGGGGGTTTTTTTATGCCTGTACCGAATTCTACAACCATGATGTGAAGCTGGAGCAATAAAATGACACGTCAATTAACTGGAGCACAAATAGTCGTTAAAGCCTTGAAGGATCAGGGTGTTGACGTCGTCTTTGGATACCCAGGCGGTGCGGTCCTACCGATCTACGACGAAATTTTTCAGCAAAACGATATCCGCCACGTGCTGGTGCGCCATGAACAAGGTGCTACCCACGCGGCCGAAGGTTATGCGCGTTCCACAGGTAAACCCGGCGTGGTTCTGGTAACGTCTGGCCCGGGGGCAACAAATGCTGTGACCGGCATGACTGATGCGTTGATGGACAGCATCCCGATGATCGTTTTGACCGGCCAAGTGCCAACATTCATGATCGGCAATGATGCGTTCCAAGAAGCCGATACCGTTGGCATTACGCGCCCTTGTACCAAACACAACTGGTTGGTGCGTGATACAAATGATTTGGCGCAAACCCTGCACCAAGCGTTTCATGTAGCCACAACAGGCCGCCCTGGCCCTGTTTTGATCGACATTCCTAAAGATGTGCAGTTTGCCAATGGCACGTACATCGGCCCTGCAAAGGCTGACAAAGGCCATTATTCACCCCGCGTAAAAGGCGACATGGAAAAGATCACCGAACTGGTTGAGCTGATCGAAAAGGCGAAGAAGCCTGTGATCTATTCTGGTGGTGGCGTGATCAATTCTGGCACGGCGGCGTCAATGTTGCTGCGCGAGATGGCAGAAGCGACGAAATTCCCGGTGACATCAACCTTGATGGGTTTGGGTGCCTATCCTGCATCTGGCGACAAATGGCTGGGTATGCTGGGCATGCACGGCACCTATGAAGCCAACATGGTAATGCACGGTTGCGATCTGATGATCAATATCGGGGCGCGGTTTGATGATCGTATCACGGGTTTGGTTGACGCGTTCAGCCCAAAATCCAAGAAGGTTCATATTGATATTGACCCGTCATCCATCAACAAAGTGATCCAAGTGGATGTGCCGATTGTTGGCGATGTTGCCCATGTTTTAGAAGACATGATGAAAGTTTGGAAGGCCCGTGGTCGCAAGACACAAGCCGATGCGGTTCAAAACTGGTGGGGTCAGATCAATGAATGGCGAGCAGTTGATTGTTTGAAGTTTGAGCAAAAAGGCTCGGTCATCAAGCCGCAATACGCGTTGCAACGTCTTGAAGCGTTGACCAAAGACCATGATCGATATGTGACCACCGAGGTGGGCCAGCACCAGATGTGGGCGGCGCAATATCTGGGGTTCAACGATCCGAACCGCTGGATGACATCGGGTGGTCTGGGTACGATGGGTTATGGTTTTCCGGCAAGCATTGGTGTGCAGATGGCCCATCCCGAAAGCCTTGTGATTAACGTGGCAGGCGAAGCCAGCTGGTTGATGAACATGCAGGAAATGGGCACGGCGATGCAGTATCGTTTGCCAGTGAAACAGTTCATTTTGAACAACGAACGGCTCGGCATGGTGCGCCAGTGGCAAGAATTGCTGCACGGCGAGCGGTATTCATCGAGCTGGTCTGAATCCCTGCCTGATTTCGTGAAATTGGCCGAGGCCTTTGGCGCCAAGGGTATTCAGTGTTCTGATCCTGCGGATCTGGATGATGCAATCATGGAAATGATCAATTACGATGGGCCAGTCCTGTTTGATTGCGCGGTTGAGAAACACGAGAATTGTTTCCCAATGATCCCATCGGGCAAAGCCCACAATGAAATGCTGCTTGGCGATGCCTCCACTGAAGGCGCGATTGAGGCTGGCGGCGCGGTGATGGTTTAATCCTCACCCTGCCCCAAACTCAACAACAGATAAGAATTGGAAGAATATCATGAAGGTTAAAAAAGGCACATCGCGGCGCAGCGCTTATAATCTACAAAGCGTTTATGGCGACGAGATTGAAACACACACGCTTGCGGTGATTGTGGACAATGAAGCGGGTGTTCTAGCCCGTGTTATCGGGTTGTTTGCGGGCCGTGGATACAACATCGAAAGCCTGACAGTCGCGGAAACCGATCACGAGGGTCATCGTTCGCGTATTACCGTTGTAACAACGGGTACGCCTGCGGTGATTGAACAGATCAAAGCGCAGCTGGGCCGTTTGGTGCCGGTGCACGACGTGCATGATCTAACGGTCGAAGGTCCAAGCGTTGAGCGTGAATTGGCGTTGATCAAAGTGGCTGGAACGGGTGACAAACGGGTCGAAGCGTTGCGCACATCCGAAGTGTTTCGCGCCACTGTTGTGGACAGCACCTTGAAAAGTTTCGTGTTCGAGATCACTGGCGCACCTGAAAAGATTGATGCCTTTGCTGAAATGATGCGGCCCTTGGGGCTGGTGGAAATCGCGCGCACGGGTGTTGCTGCGATTATGCGTGGATCATAAAATCGTTTGGTATCTGATCCTTACGCCTCGATACTTATGTGTCGGGGCGTATTTTAATTAGTGCAGTTGTGATTGCCCTCGGAGCAAAACGATAGAATTTACCCGATCGGATGCGCGCCCTTGCACAACATCGAATACAATTTCCAATCCTGCGTTCAATCCACGAACGCCAAATGCATCTAATGATCTTTTGGTTATAAATACCACTGGTGCTTCGTCACTTTCATGAACAAAGCCATAGCCACGCGCTGCGTCGTACCAAAGCACGCGGCCTTGTCTTAGTGCAGGTCTCATTGCTTTCCCCTTAGTCCATCAATTACCCATTTAAGATCATACTCTTTTAGAAAGAGTGCAAACTCGCCGATGGTACTCAAACTGTCTTGAACTTCTTTCAGCCTAACATAATTGTCGGGCGCGTGCAATTTTTGATTGAGTAAGGTGAAGCATACTCAATCTTTTTCAGACAGATGCGTGATCAATGCCCGTAACGATGCTGGCATGTTACGCTTTTGCGGGTACAGAATATTCACGTCTAATTTAGGGAAGGTGTAATCCGACAGTATTGGGACCAATTCCCCTGATTTCATTGCATCCCCGATAATAAATTCGGGCAGCACGACGATCCCACGCCCTGCAATGGCAAGGCCTTTGTTATATTTGCCAGAGTTTGATGCGAAACGCCCTGTGATCCGTTTGCGCACCTCAGTTTCTTTATGGTTCACGACCCATTCTGATCCTGATGACAGGTTATTGTACCGGATGCACTCATGTTCACTGAGATCATCAAAGCTGGACGGGGTGCCCTTTGTTGCGAGGTATTTGGGTGACGCACACATATGCATTTTAATTGCGCCCAATTTTCGCGCAAACAACGTGCTGTCATCTAAGGCACCAACGCGGACAGCGGCATCAAAGCCGTCAGAAATAAGGTCTACGCGTTTGTCTGAAAGGTGAAGAACCAATTCTACATGTTCATTGGCACAGGTAAATGCATCCAATTTGGGCGCAAGTACAGTTTCCGTATAATTGATCGGAACAGACATCCGCAATCTGCCAGAAATAGCCGAGTTGGCACCCTTCACTGCCCCAGAAGCAGCATCAATACGCGCGATGATATCAAGACAGCTTTCGTAATATTCACGACCCAGTTCCGTTGGAACGACCGAACGCGTGGTGCGATTTACCAGTTGAACGCCAAGATCGGTTTCAAGGTCAGTTATGCGCCGTGAACATACAGATTTCGCAATCCCGAGACGCGCAGCAGCGGCGGTAAAGCCGTTTTCTTCGATCACCGCGATCAAGGTTTTCATGTGGACAATGTCCATAGCCCCTCCTCATGAAAAAGGCCCCTGCCAACGGCAGAGGCCCCTAAAGTGTTTTAGCAGTTATCAGCTGTTGTCAACGGCACGCCCAGCCATGACACCCACAAGATGGGCGCGGTATTCTGATGATCCGTGAAGATCGGCCATCATGCTGCCAGCGTCCGTAGACACGGCTTCTGCGGCGGCCGCGGACCAATCTGATCCCAGTGCTGCTTCCAGTGCGGCGTGGCGGAATACGCCGTCGCTGCCCGCACCTGTTACGGCAACGCGAACGCCGCCTGCGGTTTGGGCCGCCATCACACCAACCATGGCGTAACGTGACGCGGGGTTGGGAAATTTGGCATAGGCCGCTTTGGTAGCTTTGGGGAATTTAACCGCTGTGATGATTTCTGTTTCATCAAGCGCGGTTTCAAACATGCCGACAAAGAAGTCATCCGCGCTGATTTCGCGTTTGTCCGTCACGATTGTCGCCCCAAGGCCGAGGCAGGCCGCGGGGTAATCTGCCGCTGGATCATTGTTGGCAACAGAGCCGCCAATTGTTCCGCGTGCGCGAACGGCTGGATCGCCGATGCCACCTGCTAGGGCAGCGAGTGCTGGGATTGCAGCTGCAACCTCTGCTGATCCCGCCACTTCGGCGTGGGTGCAAGATGCGCCCACTGTGACAGTGTCGCCAGATACGGAAATTCCGCGCATTTCTTCAACGCCAGACACATCAACCAGATCGGATGGTGCCGCAAGGCGCTGTTTCATTGTGGGGATCAGGGTTTGCCCGCCCGCAAGGTATTTGCCGTCCTCGGCGCTAACCAATTTGGATGTGGCGCTGAGAACTGTGTCGGCACGGTGGTAAGTTGTATCATACATAATGTGCTCTCCTTATTCTGCGGCTTGCGCGGCAGATACTTCGTTGATTGCAGCCCATACTTTTGCAGGGGTCGCTGGCATCGAGAGGTTGTTGTTTCCAATGGCGCTGGTGATCGCATTGATCACCGCAGGGGGGGATCCGATTGCACCCGCTTCGCCGCAGCCCTTCATGCCAAGCGGGTTGCCAGGACATTCAGTGGAGTGGTGGTTGACGTTATAGAACGGCAAATCGTCGGCCCGTGGCATGGTGTAATCCATGTACGACCCTGACAACAGCTGGCCATCATCATCGTAAACGGCATGTTCCAGCAGAGCTTGGCCGATGCCTTGGGCGATGCCACCGTGGACTTGGCCTTCTACGATCATCGGGTTGATGATTGTGCCAAAGTCATCGGATGCAGTGAATTGCACGATCTCTGTGACGCCTGTTTTTGGGTCCACTTCGACTTCGCAGATGTAACACCCCGCTGGGAAGGTAAAGTTGGTTGGATCGTAGAACGCGCCTTCCTTAAGGCCCGGTTCCATGCCTTCGGGCAGGTTGTGTGCGGTGTAGGCGGATAGCCCGACTTCGTGCCAGCCCATTGCTTTGTCTGTGCCTTTGACTTTGACTTCGCCCCCTTCAATGACGATGTCATCTTCGGATGCTTCCAAAACGTGGGCCGCGATTTTCTTGACCTTGGCTTCGACTTTGTCGAGCGCCTTGGAGATCGCGGACATGCCAACCGCGCCTGAACGCGAACCGTATGTGCCCATGCCAAACTGCACCTTGTCCGTATCGCCGTGAACGATTTGGATGTTGTCTGTCGGCAGATCAAAACGATCTGAAACAAGTTGTGCGAAGGTGGTTTCGTGACCCTGACCGTGGCTGTGTGAGCCTGTCAGAATTTCGATTGTGCCAACGGGATTGACGCGAACTTCTGCGCTTTCCCAAAGGCCAACGCCAGCGCCGAGGGAGCCAACGGCGGCGGAAGGGGCGATGCCACATGCCTCGATGTAGTTGGAATAGCCAAGTCCGCGCAATTTGCCGCGACGGGCTGCTTCGGCTTTGCGGCCTTCAAACCCAGCCACATCGGCGGCGGCCTTTGCTTGATCAAGGTTGCCTGCGAAATCGCCGCTGTCATAAGCCATAATCACGGGCGTTTGATGCGGAAATTCTTGGACAAAGTTGGCGCGGCGGAGTTCACCTGGATCAACGCCAAGTTCACGCGCAGCCGTTTCCATCATGCGTTCCACAAGGTAGGAGGCTTCTGGTCGCCCTGCCCCGCGATATGCATCCACTGGCACTGTGTTGGTGTAGTAGGTTTGCACATCCGCATAAACGGCGGGGATGTTGTACTGACCCGACAAAAGTGTCGCGTAAAGGTAGGTCGGCACGGAGGACGAGAACAACGACATGTAACCGCCAAGGTTCGCCTTGGTATTCACCTTGAATCCAACAATCTTGTTGTTTGCGTCAAAGCCCATAGTGGCCGTGGACACGTGGTCGCGCCCGTGTGCGTCTGTCAAAAACGCCTCGGAGCGCGTGGAGGTCCACTTGATCGAGCGTTCGGTTTTCATTGACGCCCAAAGGCAGGTGATTTCTTCGGGGTAGATGTAAATCTTGGCCCCAAAGCCGCCGCCCACATCAGGCGCGATCACGCGCAGTTTGTGTTCTGGTGCGACGTTATAGAACGCAGACAGGACCAGACGCGCCACATGCGGGTTTTGCGATGTAGTATACAGCGTATAGTGATCTTCGGCCTCGTTATAGGTTGCAACGGCGGAACGGGGTTCCATCGGGTTTGGCGACAGACGGTTGTTGGTAATGTCCATCGTTGTGGTGTGCGCCGCCCCTGCAAGAGCCGCGTCGGTTTCATCCTTAAGACCGATTTCCCAGTCAAAAATTTGGTTCCCGGGTGCGTTTTCGTGAATTTGCGGCGCGCCATCCGCCATAGAGGCCAGCACATTAGAAACAGCAGGCAGGACGTTGTAATCCACATCGACTGCTTCAGCGGCGGCTTGTGCTTGTGCTTTGGTGTCTGCGATCACAACACATACCGCGTCGCCCACATAGCGAACCTTTGCGGTGGCCAATGCGGACCATGCGCCCATGTTCATCGGTGTGCCGTCTTTGGAGGTAATGCCCCAACCACAGATGATGTTACCGATTTCGTCGCCCGTCAGCTGATGACCATCAAGCACGTCGACAACGCCCTCCATCGCAAGTGCTGCGGATTTGTCGATGCCGTTGATTTCGGCGTGGGCGTGGGGGGATCGAACGAACGCCGCATAGGCTTGGTTCGGTTCAACAATGTCGTCTGTGTACCGGCCTTTGCCAGTTAAAAAACGCTTGTCCTCTTTGCGCAGGACGCGGGTGCCAATTCCTTCACTCATGTCTGTTCTCCCCTATGCGTTCATTTTCGATGCGCCGTCGGCGATCGATTTGACGATGTTGTGGTAGCCTGTGCAGCGGCAGATGTTGCCTTCCAGCTCTTCGCGGATGGATTGCTCATCCAGTTCCTTGCCAGCTGCCTTATAGCGCTCGACCATATCGGTGGCGGTCATAATCATGCCAGGTGTGCAGAACCCGCACTGTAGGCCGTGGTTTTCCTTGAAGGCCAACTGCATCGGGTGCAGTTCGTTTTTGGAGGCAGCGACGCCTTCGATTGTGGTGATGTCGGATCCTTGCGCAGACACAGCCAACATGGTGCAGGCTTTAACCGCTTGGCCATCCACATGCACAACGCACGCGCCGCATTGTGATGTGTCACAGCCAACGTGCGTGCCAGTTAGGCGCAAGTTTTCGCGAATGTAATCCACTAGAAGCGTGTTGTCGGGAACCTCGGCACTGCGTGCCTTCCCGTTTACGGTCATTGAAACTTTGGTCATCGTATCCTCCCAGAAATGACGGGCGCAGTGCGCCTTATGTCGAATGAAATTAAGTGTTGGCGAGCTGGTCCTTGAGGTTTGCAAAGAACTTATCAGCGAGTTTTGCCGCCGTGGATTGAATAAGCCGTGAGCCAAGCTGGGCAATTTTGCCGCCGACTTGGGCTTTGGCTGTGTAGGTCAGAATTGTTTCATCGCCGTCGGCGGCCAGTTGAACATCTGCGCCACCTTTGGCAAAGCCAGCGATACCGCCCTTGCCTTCGCCTTGAATCTTGAGCGATGTGGGTTCGATCATGTCTTGCAGTTCAACCTCGCCTGCAAATTTTGCTTTGACGGGGCCGATCTTGAGCGAAACTTTGGCGCTCATCTCGGTGTCGCTGGTTTTATCCAATTCTTCACACCCAGGGATGGCCGCCTTTAGGATGTCTGGGTTTTGAATGGCCGCCCAGACTTGGTCGATTGAGGCTTCGATGCGGTATTCGCCAGACATATCCATTTAACGCAGTTCTCCTGTTGTTCAAAAAATAGACCCGATTGCACCGCGTCTTGTCAACGCTCGCGTACCTTTCGGAGTGGCCCTAGGCACACGTAATCCGTAAGATTGTCTCAGGGCTGAGACAGCTTAGAGTGCTATATCGTGTTTTTTGAGCAACCTGTAAAATGTCGCACGGCTGACACTGAGGGCTTTTGCCGCCCGCGTGGCATTGCCCCGCGCCGCCGCCAAAGCACGCCGCACAGTGGCGCGTTCTGCATCCATCAACCCCGCAGGAGGCGTGTCATCCGCTAGTATTTCGTGACGCGGCAACGGGATTGCAAAGGTCTCATTTTGGAGGCCGAACAGTCGCCGCGCCGCACGATTTGCGCCAATCACAAGATCATCACGATCCGAGGCCAGCAGTGGTGTTCCAAGGTTGGAATGCCCTTCGGCCACAATGATTTTGGCCCCGTTAAACGACGCGCGAAAGTGTTCTGTTTCGATTTTATTGGCGGCATTTATTACCAGCGACGACATGACTTGCGCAAAACTTGCGTGCATATCATCCCGTGCGCTGGAAATATCCAACACCGCGATCATGTTGCCCGTCACGTCAAAAATAGGCGCGCCCGCACAGGACATGCCGATAATTTCTTCGCGGAAATGCTGATCCTTGTGAACAATCACAGGGCGCTCTTCGATGGCGCATGTGCCGATCCCGTTGGTTCCTGCGTGTTCTTCAGACCAGATCGCACCAGAACGTGCACCAACTGCGTTCATGGATTGCAGATCAACGTCATGGATCAAGCGATGTAGGATCACGCCGTCTTTGTTGCTCAGAACAACACAGCAGCCCGTTTTCACGACGGCAACAAACAGCTGCTCCATGACGGGTCGGGCAATATGCAACAGCAGATCAAGGCGATCCTGTTCCAGTTTCAGTTCAGATTGGGACAGGACATTTTGGTTCAGCTGTAGATCAGGTTCCAAACCATGATGGAATGCTGACCGCGCCCAAGATGCTGCGATGGCAGAACGTGCAGGTGCACGACCTTCAATTTCGGCTTGGACTTTTTCGACGTGGCTGGCGTAGGTAAGCGCTGGCATGTGTTCCCCTTTGGCGCGGATGGAAGCACGGGCAAGACCAAAAAGCAAGAAATTGGGTTAGGTGTTGCTCTGTTCCCAAACGTCCCAAGCCTCTGGCGTATCAAGATCGACAAGAACACCCGCGCCCCGTGGCACTAGACAAAGGTTGCTGATTTCTGCCTCGATCAGGGCTTTGGCGCCCGTATCACCCGTAAGCGATGCGAGGGGTTCAAAGTAGCGCCGATCAAACAACACCGGATTGCCACGTTTGCCGTTTGGGGCTGTTGGGGCAACGATCAATGCGCCGTTTGCGGGATCAAAGGCCGCGATAAGCGCGTCAATGTCTTGGGCTGTTACGTCGGGCATGTCAGCAAGGGCGATGATGACAGCCGTTGCTGTTTTGGGCAGCGCGTTGATCCCCGCACGAAGGCTCACCGCGAGGCCAGAGTTCGCGTCTTTTGCTTGGATGATCTGATCGCCCTGCCCTTGAACGGCCACAGCCAGACCAACGGTTTCAGGGTTAATCACGATGGTCATGCCGCCGGCATTAGATTGCGCAAGCCGTTTCGCCGTGCGCACCACCAACGGAGTACCGTCGATCTGACGCAGCAGTTTGTTTTGCCCACGCATTCGGCTGGATTTGCCTGCAGCCAGCAGCAGAACATGAGGTTTTCCCTGTTTGATCGGTAGACTGCGGCGTGGTTGTGGGCGAGCTGGGACCTCTTTCAACAGGCCCCCAACGCCCATCGCGGCGATGCCTTGGGATGTGACAGGCAGTTTGGCGCAGAGCCGTTCCAACACCCAATCCGTTCCGTTAAGCGCAGGCGAGCGCGCGCATCCAGGCAGGCCAACAACGGGATTGCCGTTCAACGCGCCAAAGAACAAAAGATTGCCTGGATCAACAGGCATGCCGAAACGGGTGAGCGTGCCACCAGCCGAAACTAGGCCCGCTGGGGCAACGTCTTGGCGATCTGATGTGGCTGAGGCACCGAGGATTAGTGTTAGATCAGCCGCGCCAGATTGCAGGGCATCGGCGACGGCGGTTTCTGTATGAGCAACCGTTTCAACGGATTGTAGATCAAGGCCAAGTGCGGTTGTGCGCGCGCGAACGGCAGCCTCGCCTTTGGCAAGCAGTGAGGGTTTGAAGTTGGGTGTTTCTGTCAGGATCAGACGCGCCGTTTTGAGGCCCATTGGGTGGAGTGTGAGCGTATCTGGGCCCAGTGTTTTTGCGACTTGCATCACGCTGTTTTGTGCCGCGGCGTAGGGGATGATTTTGATTGTCGCAAGCAACGTGCCGTCAAACACACGGGCGTAATCTGGCAAGGTCGCGATCGTGATTGCTTCGTCGATTTCATTGAAGGCTGCGATGTTTGCAGATTTGATGCGCAAGACGCCGCTACCCTTTGCGATCAGGTTCACGCGGCCTGAAAATGGCTCTGTGATGCGGATGTTTTCGCACTCAACAGATGCAGCAAGCTGGGCCGCTGCGGTGTTTTCATCAATATCGTTGGCCTCAAGCTGTGCGACGGTAAGCGAAGTAATTCCCAATATTGTTAGCTTTAACGCATCTGAGCTGGTGATTTGGTGGCCTTTGGGCAGACGAAACCCGCCCTGCGTAAGGGAATGGGCCAACGTGTGGCCAATCGCGTGGGCCGTAGGAACAGGGCCAAATTTCATGACATGCGCAGGGTTTGCGTGATTTGCGCCATGACGGAAATCGCGATCTCTGACGGTGTTGCAGCCCCGATATTCGCGCCAACGGGGCCGTGGATGCGATCAATCTGGGTGTTCGTGAATCCCATTTTCGTAAGCTGTGCGCGACGTTTCGCGTGCGTGCGTTTGGAGCCGAGGGCACCGATGTAAAAGGCATCGGAGTTAAGCGCGCTAGCCAAAGCAGGAGAATCGAGTTTGGGATCGTGCGACAGCGTAACAAGCGCCGTGCGAGCATCAAGACCAAGCGTTTCAACAGCGGCATCTGGCCATTCGTTAAGGATCACCTGATCTGGAAAACGCGCCTGCGAGCCGAAACTATCACGCGGATCAATAAGGTAGGGATCATAGCCAGCGATGCGGGCCATGGGCAGCAAGGCTTGGGCAATGTGGACCGCACCGACAACGATAAGGCGCAATGGCGGGTTTTGAACGGCGGTAAAGATACCATCATCGACACCAGATTTGTCGGTAGTGAAACGCTGTGGCGCGTCATCGGCGGTGATCAGTTTTCGGTCCCAAGTTGCAAGGTTGGTTTGCGTGCCAATCGGTGTTCGGCCAGATCGTGCATTGTTCAAGGCTTGCAGCATTTCAACACTTGGTCCCTGCCCTAAACCGACGGGCTCAACGAGGATTTTGATTTCACCCCCACAGGCGAGGCCGACGGCGAAGACCTCTTCGTCAGACACGCCGTATTCTAAGACGCGGCATTCGCCTGTTTGCAAAACCTCGATTGCTTCGGCGACAACTGCGCCCTCAACACACCCACCTGACACTGATCCTTGGAACGTGCCGTCATCGCGGATGGCAAGCTGTGCGCCAACCGGGCGCGGTGCGCTGCCCCATGTTTCAATCACTGTCGCGATTGCGGCTTTGTGGCCTTGCGCGATGTAATCGAGCGTTACTGCGGGCATGTTATCTAGGTTTTTTTCTGTCATAGCAGCGCCATTAGTCGTTGTTTTTCGCCCGTATCACCAGAGGAAAGTGCAGTTGTCAGATCACGAAAAGAATTGAGACTGTGACAGGAATGAAAGCTGTCGACGTGGGGCAGTATCGCGCGGATGCCTGCGGCTTGTGGGGTGAACCCATCCCAGCGCATCAGGGGATTGAGCCAGATGACTTGGCGTGCGGACAGGCGCAAGCGTTTGATCTCACGCGCCAATGCGTCTGGGTCTTGGCGCTCGAGCCCGTCAGTTACCAACAGCACGACGGCACCGCGCGACAACACGCGGCGCGACCAGTGTTTGTTGAACTCTTCAAGCGATGTGCCGATGCGTGTGCCCCCGTCCCAGTCTTGGGATTGAACGCCAACGGCCTTGAGTGCTGCGTCGGGATCACGCTCCGAAAGGCTGCGGGTGATGTTGGTGAGGCGGGTGCCGAAGGTGAAAGCATGAACGCGGGCCCAACCTTGGCCTTTGGTGACTGAGACGGAATGCAGAAAATGCATGAACAGGCGCGAATAGGTCGACATGGACCCCGAAATATCGCACAGCGCCACGAGGTCTGGTTGCCGTGTTTTGGGTTTGCGTTTTGGTAAATCAATCACCTCGCCGCCCGTGCGCATGGCGGCGCGCAGCGTTGCGCGGGCGTCAATGCGGTTGCCTGTGGGGCTGGGTGAAAAACGGCGGCTTTGTATCGGTTTGATCGGCAAAGTCATGTTTGCGATGGCCTGTTTGGCTTGTGCCATTTCGGCGTTGGACATTTGTTCAAAATCCATCGAGCCGAGTTTTTCATCTGCTGAAAAGGAAAATTCTGCGTCTACTTCTACCTCTTCGCGCGCGTCTTCAACATCGGGTTGCGCCGGGGGTGGTGCGCCGTCCATCATGGCTTCGGCGGCGCGTTGTTCGGCGGTTTTCTTTTCCTTTTCCACCCCTTGTGTTTGGATCATCGGCAGCATGGTTTGCACCATCAATTCCAGAAATTCTGGGTCGCGCCAGAACATCGAAAAGATGCGTTCAAACACGTCAAGGTGTTCGGCGCGGGTGATCAGTGTGGCGCGTAACGTGAAGAAGAAATCACGTCGTGCGCTGAAACCTGCGGCTTGGACCGCGCGAATGGCTTGCAAGGTTTGTGCGCTGCCCACGGGCACGCCTGCACGGCGTAGCGTGCGCACGAAATAGACGATATTTGCGACCAGTTTGCCGTTTACAGGCAGATCTTTAACAGGGTCAGCCATCGCGCAACCCGAGGGCTGCTTGCACGTTGGAGGCGTGAACCTCGGCGTAGGGTTCGAACCATGCCACGTGGTTTTCAGTGAAGTGATCTGCGAGGATTTCTTGGATCGATTGAGTGGGATTTTCAGGCGTGTTAGCAAGGCTTTGGAGCCAGTTGGTATAGGTTAGCGTGGCATCAATTAGGTTGGTGTCATACCCACCAGAGGCGATCACGGGGTCGGCGCCGTGGCAGGGTAGTATTTTGATCGCGTTCAGGGATTTTAGGCGTTGCAAATCCGCAATGTGTTTGGCGAAATCTTGCGGTTCATTGACGTAAGTTATCGGGTCCTCAACAGTGTCGCCCGCTAACAAAATGCGTTCCGCTGGGAGGAACATGACTGAGGCATCGTCGGAGTGAATGTTAAAGCAGTGCAGTTCGAGTTCGCGCGTCCCAAGCGTGAGTTTCAGCGTTCCATCAAAGGTTTCAGTCGGCAGCGCCAAGGGGGTGATCGGGGGCCAACGGCGTGTGCTTTCGAGGTCTGATTTGTTCGTCGTTAGGTGTTCTGCGGTGCGGATGTTGGCGATAATTGGGCTGTCTGGAAAGACGGCGAGGATTTGCGCTGTGCCTGCGATGTGGTCTTTGTGCCAATGGGAATAGATGATGCGGATGCGTTCAACGCCCTGCCCTTTTAGGTGCTCTGCGATGGCGGTTCCGTGGGCGGGCGTTGTGCCTGTGTCGTAAACGATGGCCTCCTTGCCCTCAACCAAGGTGAAGCTGGCAATGCCAAGGCCTAGGCCGCCTTCATCAACCCAATTGGGACGTGGATCGAACCGATAGCCCGCAACGCGGCCATCGTAATAGGCGAAGATGCCGTTGTGGGGTTGTGAGATGCGGAGATGCGGTAGGGTCATGGATCAAAGACCCGAGTTCGCGATATTGGCGCGGGCGTGATCAAGGATGCGGGTTGCTTCGGAGCCAGCGATTTTGGCGATGTCGTCTTGGTATTTCAGAACCGCGCCAAGTGTATCTGCGATAACTTCAGGTGACAGGGCCACGGCATCAAGGGCCACAAGGCATTTGGCCCAGTCAATTGTTTCGGCGACGCCGGGGTTTTTGAACAGGTCTTCGTCGCGCAGGTGTTGGATGAAACCGACCACTTCTCGGGACAGCGTTTCGGTGGCTTCGGGGGCGCGGACGCGCAGGATTTCGACCTCGCGCTCGAACCCCGGATAATCGACCCAGTGGTACAGGCAGCGGCGTTTCAATGCGTCGTGCACTTCGCGGGTGCGGTTGGATGTTAGGATAACGATGGGCGGTTCGGGTGCCTTGATCGTGCCAAGTTCGGGAATGGTGACTTGGTAATCTGAAAGGGCCTCGAGCAGGAACGCCTCAAATGGTTCGTCAGTGCGATCAATTTCGTCAATCAGCAAGATTGGCGGGCCTTTGGGATTGGGTTCCATCGCTTGCAATAGCGGGCGTTTGATCAGGTATTTTTCAGTGAAGAGCGCGTCTTCTTTCATGGCGCCATCGCCAGCGGCCCGCATTGCGATCATTTGAGCGGCAAAATTCCATTCATAAACGGCAGTGCTGGCATCAAGGCCCTCGTAGCATTGCAAACGGATTAAATCGCGCCCCAGAGCCGTGGCGAGGGTTTTGGCCAGTTCGGTTTTGCCAACGCCTGCTTCGCCTTCAAGGAATATCGGGCGTTTGAGGGTGAGCGAGAGGTAAATCAGCGTCGCGAGCGAGCGGTCGCAGATGTAATTTTCATCGGACAGCATGGTTTGCGTGGCATCGATAGAGGTTGGAAGATCAGTCATTCAGCAATCCTTGAGTTGCGCGAAATGTAGCAGGATTGTGCGCCGTTGGAAGAGCACGCGGCCTTGCCAGCTAAAGATGTGTCGCAAAACTGAGACGTGGGGCGACCCGTTAAGCGCCGTATTTTTCGAATTGCGCCGCCTGTTTTGGCGTCCAAGTCACGGTCAATTCATAGCCCTGATCCCAATAATCTTCGGCGTCGATGACGTTTTGTTCAAACAACCAAGCCCGACGCGCGCCTTCGGAATAGGCTAAACGGATGGTTTCGGTCTGGGTTGGGGGTTCAATCGCGACTTCGATATCGCGCAACAGCGTATCAATCCCCTGCCCTGTGATGGCGGAAATTGTTTGAATGTTTTTAGTGCGATCCGACGTGTTTTGCGCAGTTTCTAACGCCTTTTGATCCAGCAGATCAGATTTATTCCAAACCTCGATCATGCCGTCTTTGGCCTCTTGGGTAATACCAAGGTCGTTCAGAATATCGGTAACGTCGTCGGACTGGGCTTGGGATTCTGGATGCGCAATATCGCGAACATGCAGGATCAAATCAGCATCAAGGACTTCTTCCAAAGTGGCACGAAAGGCCGCAACAAGCTGCGTTGGTAGCTCAGAGATGAAACCAACAGTGTCAGACAGGATAATTTTCTGCCCCAGCGGCAATTCGATTTCGCGCATCGTCGGATCGAGCGTGGCAAAGAGCATGTCTTTGGCCATTACATCCGCACCCGTTAATTTGTTAAACAGTGTCGATTTACCCGCGTTCGTGTAGCCAACAAGGGCAACAATCGGATAGGGCACTTTGGCCCGTGCGGCGCGGTGCAGTTCGCGGGTTTTCACAACTTTGGACAGCTGTTTTTTCAAACGAACGATAGCATCATCAATGGCGCGGCGATCAGATTCAATTTGCGTTTCACCCGCACCGCCAACAAATCCGAGGCCGCCACGTTGCCGTTCTAGGTGGGTCCAAGCGCGCACGAGGCGAGTTTTGGAGTAATTGAGCGCGGCAAGATCAACCTGCAAAACACCTTCGCGGGTGGAGGCACGATCTGCGAAAATTTCTAGGATAAGGCCAGTGCGATCCAGCACTTTGACCTTCCAGTGGCGTTCTAGGTTACGCTGTTGGATCGGCGTAACAGGGCCGTCGATAATAACAAGACCAATTTCCTCGGCCTCGATCTTCTCGTGGATTTCTTCCAACTTGCCTTTGCCAAACAACAAACCGACCTGCGGTTTGCGCAGGTTTACAACATCGGCAAAGCCAATATCGAGCCGCAGAGCATGGGCCAAAGAAACAGCTTCGGCGAGCGAATTTTCAGGCGCACGCCGTGTTTCTTTGTTCTTGATGTCGGGGTGGAGGACGCAGGCCCGTTCCAAATCCTAGCTTTCCTCGCCATCATAAAGCTGCACAGCTTGCGCTGGCATGATGGTGGAAATCGCGTGTTTATACACCAGTTGGCTTTGACCATCGCGGCGCAGCAGCACACAGAAATTATCGAACCACGTGATCATGCCTTGCAGCTTCACACCGTTGATCAGAAAAATTGTCACGGAAATTTTGGATTTACGTACATTATTGAGGAACGCATCTTGCAGGTTTTGTTTATCGCCGGCCATCTTGTCAGCTTTCAGTTTTATGCCCCGCATTGAGTAAGCAGGATATTGTTGTTGTTAGAAAACCGTATTTACGCAGTGCAAACACGATTGCGCAGAGTATGGGGTTAAATTTCGCTTTGACCAGTGCAAAAACGATTCTTTGCAAACTTTTGGGGGATTACCGCCAATAGTTTGGATTTAGCACCGCAATTACTGCGAGCGCTTCTAAGCGGCCCAAAACCATTGCGACACAAAGGATTACCTTACCCGTATCAGAAATATTGGCGTAGCCCGTAAAGCTCTCGCCTGCGGCATTCGCGAGGGGGCCGGTGTTTGAAAGCCCCGCCGTTGCAAAGAGCAAACTGTCAGAAAAGCTGATCCCAGTGGCCGAGAGTGCCAGTGCCACAAGAGCAAGTGAGAGCACAAAGAGCATCAGGAAAATCCAGGCAATTTGCGCACCTTCGCGCCGGATCATGCGGACGCGCAGCGAACTGCCCGCGACCGAATTTGGGTGGCTTAGGCGATCAATTTCGCGCTGCCCGTGTTTATAGAGCGCGTAAACACGCAACAATTTCACACCGCCTGCCGTTGTCGCAATGCCCCCGCCCATGATGGAAAGGCCCATCAAGATGATGCCCGTGGTTCCTAGGCCAGACCAACTGCGCGCGCCTTCCCAAGATGTGCTTTCAAATCCTGTTGTGGTTAGAAACGACAAGACGGTGAACATCGCGCCCCATAGGGCGGCAATTGCACTTGGCGCTTCGACGTCGGCGGACACCTCGAATGCGACTGTCCAGTGGCGGATGAACAAAAGGATCGGGATGACCGTGATGCAGATCAGGACGAGGTTCACCTCTTTGTCCGACTTCAGGTTTTGCACCACTTCTTTGTCGGTGCTGAAAAAGAAGGTGTGTCGTGAAACCGCGAAGAACAGGAATAAAAACATCAATGCTTCGCCTGCGTACCCAGAACTCGCGCCTTGTAATCCACCCACAGGGGAAATGCCGCTGGTTGAGATGATCGACATGGCGTGGGATACGGCAACCAATGTGCGATCCCCCGCGATGAGCAGGCACAGCACCAAAAGCGATGTCACAAAAACGTAAACGGGGAATATTTGCGAGGCATAACGCGTAAGGCGTTGTCTCGCGGCGGCGGTGGCGATTTGATTGCTGGTTTTTTGGGTGCCCCGCCCTGCTGCAAAGATCTCAAACCCGCCAATTTGCAGGGGGGCAAAGATCGACATGGCAACAACAAGAATGAAAAAACCGCCAATCCAGCCGACAATCGCGCGCATCATGTGCAATGGCGCAGGAACAAGGGTCGGGTCATCAAACAGGGTCGCGCCAGTGGTTGTGAGGCACGACAGCATTTCAAAATAGGCTTGGAAATAGGTGATTGAGGGCACAAGGTAGGTGAATGGCAGCGCCAAAAGCGCGGGAATGGTCAAAAACGCGGCAAACACTGTAACCAGATAATGGCGCGCGGTATTGCGCGATGAATAGCCCGTCACGGCGATCCCGACCAGCGCGAGAAGGATTAGCAGAAAGGTTGTGTAGTAGAAAAATGTACGCGCCACATCCCAATCTTCGAGCCGAATGGCAAAGGCCATGGGCAGGTACATCATCACGACTGAAAACGCCAACAGCTGAACGAAAAGAGGCAGGGATCTAAGCCATTTCATCGCGCCAAGCCCCCTTTAAAAGAAGTCGATCTGCACTTGGAGCAGGCGTTCGACCTCTTCTATGTGGCGGGCAAGGGAGAAGATGACGACGATATCGCCCTCGTCAACGCGGGTGTCCCCTGTTGGGCGCACGATTTTTTCGCCCTTTTGCAAGGAGGCAATGATTGCACCCTCTGGCATGGAAATATCGCGGATCGCTTGCCCCGCGATGGGCGACGTCGACATGACTTGCGCCTCGATCACCTCTGCTTCGGCATCCCCGATGGAATAAACTTGGCGCACCCGCCCGTGGCGAATGTGGCGAAGGATCGAGGACACAGTCGTGGCGCGGGGGTGAATGAACGCATCAATGTTCAACGGGCGCATCAAAGACGCGAGGCCGTGATCATTGACCAAAGCAACCACCTGCGGGCAACCAGCCGCCTTGGCCCGTGTTGCCGTCAGAAGATTGGTTTTATCGTCGTCCGTAACCGCCAAAAGCGCATCGGCTTTGTCGAGGTTGGCTTCTTCCAGCAGGTCTTTGTCAAGACCATCGCCATGCAGAACGATGGTTCGCTCCAGGCTTTCAGCAGCGTGTTCTGCACATTCACGCGAGCGTTCGATGATTTTGGTGCGGAGCCGATCTGAGCCGAGTTCCAGATGGCTGGCAACCGTTAAGCCAACATTGCCACCGCCAATAATGATGATGCGTTCGCGTTTTTTGGTGGTCTTGCCAAAGATTTCTAGCGCACGGCGCACGTCGTCTTTGTGGGCAAACAAATAAATCTGATCGCCTGCAAAAAGTTGATCATCCGCGTTGGCGGTAAACAGGCGTTCACCGCGACGCACACCGCACACCAACGCACGCAGGGTTGAAAACAGCTCAGAGAGTTGGCGCAACGGTGTGTTCACGACGGGGCATTCGTCATCGAGCGTGATGCCGAGCATTTCGACATCGCCCTGCAAGAACGGTTCGTTGTCAAATGTGGACGGCGCGGCGAGTTGGCGCAGGGCCGCAGCTGCGACCTCTTTTTCGGGGGAAATCACAACATCAATTGGCAGGTGATCGCGCTGATAAAGATCCGTGTAAATCACATCGAGGTAGGATTGCGCCCGCAGACGCGCCACTTTGCGTGGGATCTTAAAAACGGAATGCGCCACCTGACAGGTGACCATGTTTACCTCGTCGGAATGAGTGGCTGCGATGATCATATCTGCGTCCCGCGCCCCTGCCCGTCGCAAGACATCAGGGTAGCTGGCAAACCCCGTAACGCCAGACACATCCAGCGCATCCGTGGCTTGGTTTACCAAAGCAGGATTGTTATCCACGATGGTTACATCGTTGTTTTCAACGGCCAAATGGCGGGCAATCTGCCAGCCAACTTGTCCTGCGCCACACACAATAACCTTCATTTCAGGCTCCTGCCCTGGCGATTAATTCGCCGTGAACACCATTGCGTAGCAGTTTGAAGCGCCGCGTCAATCGTCTATGCTCTCTTCTTCGATCTCTGCGATACGTGTGCCTGCCTTGTTGGTTGTGACAACATTTAGGGTTTTCAGCTTGCGGTGCAATGCGCTGCGTTCCATGCCAACAAAGTTCGCGGTGCGTGAAATATTGCCGCTAAAACGGTTGATTTGCGCCATCAAGTATTCGCGTTCAAACATTTCGCGGGCTTCGCGCAGCGGTAAAGTTGCGTAATTGTTGGACAAACCGCCGCCGTCGCTGCTGTTGCCACCTTCATTGCCCGGAATTTCAGAGGCTTCGATTTCTCCTTTTTCAGGGCCAAGGATCAAAACCCGTTCGATCACATTGCGCAGCTGGCGCACGTTGCCAGGCCAAGCCATGGTTTGCAGCAAGGCTTCGGTTTCTTCTGCCAAAGCGCGCACGGGCAAGCCTTGGGAGGTGTTCAATTCTTCCATGAAATGTTCGGCGAGCATTGCGATGTCTTCGCGGCGCGCTTCGAGAAAAGGAACAGAGATCGGAACCACGTTTAGGCGGTGGTATAATTCTTCACGAAAGTTGCCAGCGGCGATTTCTTGCAGCAAATCACGATTGGTGGCGGATAAAACGCGAATATCGACGCGCACTTTGTCCGAACCACCGAGACGGGTGAAGGATTGTTCGACCAGAACCCGAAGGATTTTGGATTGTGTACCGATGGGCATATCGGCGACTTCGTCAAAGAAAACGATACCGCCGTGGGCTTGTTCCAACAGGCCAGGTTCAAAGCCCCGTTCGCCGCCTTCGCGACCAAACAACACTTCTTCCATGCGATCAGATTCGATGCTGGCTGAATTTACCGAGACGAACGGTGCTTTCGCACGATCAGATTTCGAATGTATGTAGCGGGCGGCAACTTCTTTTCCGCAACCAGATGGGCCTGTCAGCATCACGCGGCCATTGGTCTTTGTGACTTTGTCCAACTGGACTTGTAGATTACGAAAAGCCGCTGAATTGCCAACCATGACGGATGAGGTGACATCGCGAACCTTGAGTTGCGCGTTTTCACGGCGCAATCGCGATGTTTCCATCGCGCGCGCAATCACCACCATCAGCTGATCAATGTTGAACGGTTTTTCGATAAAATCATAGGCACCCTGTTTCACGGCCGCCACTGCGATTTCGATGTTGCCGTGGCCCGAAATGATAACGACGGGAATATCAGGATTGTCGCGTCGCACAGCCTTTAGGATATCAATCCCGTCCAACTTGCTCTCTTTGAGCCAAATATCGAGGATGATGAGGTCTGGTGCCTCTTTGTTAATCTCTGCGAAGGTGTCGTCTGAATTTGCCGCCTTACGCGTAGTGTAGCCTTCATCCACCAAAATATCGGACACAAGTTCTCTAATATCTTTTTCGTCGTCAACGACAAGAATATCGCCCATTATTACCACTCCTGCTCGGGCCCTTTATTGGGCCGCTTTTATATTTTCGTTTACAGTACCTAGGTCGTTGCCGAATGGCAACACAATGCGCGCCATTGCGCCAACGCGCCCCGTTTCATCAAACGGCGGCGCGTCGAACAATTCGAGCGTGCCACCATGCTCTTCGATAATTTTCTTCACAATCGGCAGGCCAAGCCCCGTGCCATTGTCACGATGCGTCACGTACGGTTCGAACAGGCGCGATCTGTTTTCCGCCGGAAGGCCCATACCGTTGTCTTGGATTTCAATGATCGTGGAGCCCTCGATGCTCGTGACGATCACCCGAATTTCGGGGGCAAAGCTGTCTGGCTTTTCTGCCATTCCCTCAATGGCTTCGCCTGCATTCTTAATCAGGTTTGTGAATGCCTGATTGAACATCGTCGCATCAATGTTGGCTTGGATTTCATCCAGATCAAGCGACAGATTTATCTGCGTTGGATCAAGAGCTTCTTTTTGAAGGACAACTACATCGCGGATCAGTTTTGCCAAATCTTCGCTGCGCCGTTCTGGCTCTGGCATGCGGGCGAACTTTGAAAACTCGTCCACAATCCGACGCAAATCGTTGGTTTGTCGAATGATAACATCAGAATATTGTTCCAACTCTGCGCCGTCGTCACCCAGTTTAGGAGCGAATTTTCGCTTCATTCGTTCGGCAGAAAGCTGAATCGGGGTCAGGGGATTCTTAATTTCGTGGGCAATGCGGCGCGCCACATCACCCCACGCGGCAAGACGTTGCGCCGAAACCAACGAGGTAACGTCATCAAAGGTGACAACATACCCTTCAAGGGAGCCGTCTTCTTCGGTTCGAGCGGCCATACGCACCAGCAAGATTTCAGGGGAATCAGTGCGGGTAAGGCGAATTTCATTTTGGGCAACATCTGTTGAACGCCCCTCTAGCTGTGCAAAAAGTGCGGCGAACTCTGGCACCGCTAGGATCAGTTCTTTGCCGTCATCCGCATCCAGATCGAGGTTCAACAATCGCGCCGCAGCCGCATTCATTATAGCAATTTTACCGTCGGCATTCAAACCAATGACCCCAGCGGTAACGCCAGAAAGCACGCTGTCAAACAAGCGGCGCCGCCGTTCCGTGCGTTCATTTGCATCGCGTAAATCATCGTGCTGGCGTTTCACTTGCTGTGTCATGCGGTTAAACGTGCGCCCCAACATCGCGATTTCATCATCGCCTTTTTCTTCTTTAACGCGAACCCCTAAATCACCCGCGATAACACGCTGCGCCGCCCCTGCAAGCCGCCCAACTGGACGCGCAAGGCGTTCGGCAAACCAAAGACCAAGCCAGATCGCCGCAAGGATAACGATAAGGGCGAACCCTAGGTAAATCAGCGCAAGATCAAACAGCAATTGATCGCGCTCGCTTTCGCCCTGTCGGTACAAAGCGACGGTTTCTTTGGTGTCGTCCAGCAGGTTCAGGATTTCGCCATCAACACGGCGCGACACATAAACATAGCGATCAGGATAGGCGGCTAATCGGATCAAAGCGCGGAATTCGTTATTGTCCCAATCTTGGATAACAACCGTTTTGCCTTCCTCCGCCTGTTGAAGGCTATTTTCGGAAGGTTCTTCAAAATCAAACAGATAGCTGCGTTCGCCGCGCGCTTTAAGCTTGGCTGTGCCATCAATAACATACGCCTCCTTGAGGCCGCGTTGGATACTAGCCTGCCCAAGCGTTAGGGAGGAGCGCAATTCGCCTTCGGCATTAAAGCCAAGCAAACGACGTTGCTGATTTAGGAATTGCGCAAGGAGTTGCGCGTCAGAAACCAAATCATCGCGCTGTTCGTTTTCATAGGCTTGGGCCGCCGCCAGCGAATTGCCGACCACATTTTGAACGCGGGTCGAAAACCAATTCTCAAACCCGAAATTCAACAAAATCGTCGAGATAACAGCCACCAAAACCGTGGGCACAAGGGCAACAAAGGCAAACACACCTGACAAGCGCAGGTGAAGCCGAGAACCAGCCGCTTTTTTGGAGCGCGCGGTCATCATCCGCAGGATGCGTTGACCAACAAGCGCTGCGACAACCAGCACGTAGATGAAATCTAGCAGCAGGACAAAACGGATAAGATCGTTTGACACGGAGCCGTTAGACGCGCGCAAAACCATGTAGGTTGTCAGGACAAGAATAGGCGCAAGGAGCGCCAACGAGACCGCAAAGATATTCTGAACTCGGCGTTGTTTGCGCCAAGCGTTCAATCGCCGCCAACTGCTCCCAATGTTCATGGGTCTCTGCTCTATCAGATTCGGCTTACTCCACCGACTGTGGCGGTTTTACATCATTTTCTTAGTGCGTGTCACCTGAATATCGTGCTCTTTGATCTTTTTGCGCAACGTATTTCTGTTAATCCCCAAAAGTTCCGCAGTTTTGATCTGATTTCCACGTGTTGCAGACAGTGAGAGCACCAGCAAGGGCAGCTCAACTTCGCGCAGAATACGATTGTATAATCCGGGCGGAGGCAACGCATCGCCGTGCAGATCAAAGTAGCGTTTCACATGCGCCTCGACCGAAGCGGACAGCTTTTCTGTCACAAGCGGGAGGTTTGGTACACTTTGATCTGATTGTTCTTTCAACGCTGTGGCCACAAATGCGGTGTTTATTTCATCATCAGGGCTTAATAAAACCAATCGCTGCACGAAATTTTCGAGCGCGCGGACATTGCCAGACCACGATGCGACTCGCATCAGTTCAAGTGCAGAATTTGCGATTGTTTTCACTTGCATTCCACGATCCGCACAGACCCGCAAGAAATGCTGCGCCAGCGGCGCGATATCTTCGATACGGTCGCGAAGAGGCGGCAGGTTTATCGGCATGACGTTCAATCGGTAAAACAAGTCTTCGCGAAACACACCGTCGTTAATCAGCGGCAAAATCGGCCTGCTGGTGGAGGATACAAACCGAATGCCGAGGGATTGCACGCTGTCTGATTGGGTTAAATTAAGCAGATGAATTTGGCTTTGGGCAGATAATTCGGACAGCTCGTCCATATATACCGTCGCACCCTGCCCCGCGTTGATCAGGACTTGGGCGTCCAGTTGATCAGGCGTCACCGTTCCACAATTAAGGCGCAAAAATTGGCTACCTGCGCGATTGCCCAGATCATGCAGCGACTTCGCGAGCAGATCCTTGCCAGTGCCGCTTGCCCCCATGATCAGAACATTCAAATCTGTGTTCACGACCCGCGCGACAATGCGGTACACTTCTTGCATTGCCGGGCTTCCCCCCACCAGCGGAATACCGTTGTCCGTGGCAGACTGTTCAGGTTTTGGCGGCGTTTGGCCCGATTGCGCCAACGCTTTGGACACTTTGGACAACAGATCACGCAGATCGAACGGCTTGGGGATATAATCGAATGCACCCGCATCTGTGGCCCGAATGGCAGTGACAACGGTGTTTTGCGCTGAAATCACGATAACTGGCAAATCGGGGCGTTTGCGCCGAATTGCAGGCAGTAAATCCAACCCGTTTCCGTCTGGCATCATCACGTCGGAAATAACCGCATCGCCCTCGCCTTCCTCGATCCAGCGCCACAGGGTCGTGGTGTTGCTGGTCGCACGAACTTTGCAGCCCGCGCGGGTCAACGCCTGCGTTAAAACAGTGCGAATCGTACGATCGTCGTCTGCGACAAGAACGGTGCCATCCATGATTTATGTATCCGTTTGGGGCCGCCAAATAGGCAGGCGAATGGTGAAAGTTGTGCGTTCTGGCGTGCTGTCGCACTCAACAAGGCCGCCGTGCGCTGCAATAATTTTTGAAACCAGCGGCAGGCCAAGCCCGCTGCCATTGGATTTAGAGGTGACAAACGGGTCGAAAACCTCTGCGATCATGGATTCTGGAATGCCGGTGCCGTTGTCGCTGATTTCAATTTGCAGCGGCACGTTTTGTGCCTGATGGCCGCTAATCGCAAACTTCACCCCCGAATTAAACGAGGTCCGCACTTTGATTTTTCCGTGCGTGCCTGTGTTTGCCTCTGCCGCATTTTTAATAATGTTCTGAAACACTTGGAGCAATTGATCGCTGTCCCCTGCGGCATCGGGCAACGATGGATCATACTCAACCGAAAACGCGATGTGGTTGGCAAACCCTGCTTTGGCCGCGCGAACGGTGCGATCCAGAACATCGTGAATGTTCACGGCTGACACAGAAATCGGACGGTCATCACCAAAATGTTCAACGCGGTCGATCAGCTTGCCGATACGGCGCGTTTCGGTTTCAATCAGCTCAGTCAGCTCAAGATCACCCTCATTCGCGTTCATCGCTAACAATTGCGCCGCGCCAGAAATACCCGCAAGCGGATTGCGGAGTTCATGTGCAAGCATCGCAGACATCGCAACAACGGATCGCCCAGCGGCCATGTGTGTAAGCGAGCGGCTCATTTTTTGCGCGACACCTGTGGGTTGGATCAGCAGCAAAAGCGTATCCGTGTCAGCCCCCAAAGGCGCGACGTGCAGGTTGCAGGTGATTGGATCAACGTCGTTCAGCCCAACATCGACGTTATATTGCACAAGCGAGCCTGAATTGGCGCGGGCTTGGGCGACGGTGGCGGCAATCAGCGAATTGCCCCCAAAAAGGGAGGCAACAGATCGCATCCGCAATTGTTTGGCGGAGGATTTGACCATCTGCTCGGCGGCGCTGTTGGCGTGGCTCAGCTGGTTTTGCGCATCGAGCACGAATGCTGGAAACGGCAAAGTTGCCCAGATTTGTTCAAAATCAGGGATCATTGCGCGGCCATTTGCAGGCCGGACGCAGGCAATTCGCGGATCAAATGCAGCACTTTGGCGCTGTCTTTTTCGGTAAAAATGCGTTTCCGCAGATCGGGTGGCGTGGGAAGCGTATCCATGTACCAGCCAAGGTGTTTTCGCGCGACACGATTGCCAAGCGGGTCACCGTAAAAGGACAACATCGCCTCGTAATGTCCTGAAATCATGTTCAAAAGCTGTGCGCCAGTCGGAATTTGTGGTACGGGCGTGCCAAACAGAGTGGACGCGATTTGGGCGAGCTGCCATGGCCGTCCCTGTGCGCCGCGCCCAACCATAACTCCGTCCGCGCCAGATAATTCCATCGCTTTGGTCGCGGTTTGCACATCAATGATATCGCCGTTCGCAATTACAGGCACGTTCACGGCGTCTTTTACCCCTGCAATCGCGGCCCAGTCGGCGTGGCCTTTGTAAAACTGGCACCGCGTGCGCCCGTGAATTGTAATCATTTGGACGCCAGCATTTTGTGCCCCCACCGCCAATTGCGGGGCATTAAGCAGGTCGTCATCCCAACCGAGGCGCGTTTTAAGGGTGACGGGAACATCGACGGCGTCAACCACGGCTTCGATCAAGGTAAGCGCAAAATCCACATCCTTCATCAAGGCAGAACCTGAATAGCCCTGCGTGACCTTTTTGGCAGGACACCCCATATTAATATCAATGAGTTGCGCGCCGTTCCCCACGCACAGTTTGGCGCATTCAGCCATCCAATAGGCATCGCGCCCTGCAATCTGAACCGATGTGTTGATGCTGTCAAAACCCAGTTCGGCGCGCGCCACGGTTCCGGGACGGGCTTGCATCATTTCTTCGCTGGCGATCATCTCAGACACCACCAGCCCCGCGCCAAAGCTGGACACCAGATCGCGGAACGGCAGATCAGTGATCCCCGCGAGGGGCGCAAGCAGTACAGGCGGCGCAAGTGCCTTATTTCCGATCATAATCTGGGTCACGCCTCTTTCTTAGGCAAATCCAACTCTTTGGCAAGTAATACTCGGCCCATTGAGCCATTGTGACGCGCGGTTCAGCGCGGTATTGGGGTTTGGAAAAACTAGGATCACGGCATGGATGCTGAAATTCTTATCGTTGCGGCGGGCCGTGGCACGCGCGCGGGGGGGGGAACGCCCAAACAATATCGCGATCTGCGCGGTGCGCCTGTTTTGCAGCACACTGTGCGGGCGTGTTTGGCTCACGCGGATATTTCTGCGGTGCGCGTCGTGATCCACGGGGATGATACTGCGTTGTACGAAGTGGCGGTTCAATCCATTATTGACCCACGCCTTAAATCGCCCGTGTTGGGCGGAGACAGCCGCAGCGCTTCCGTTCGCAATGGCCTGTCGGCCTGCCAAGGCAGCCATGTTTTGATCCACGACGGCGCGCGGCCTTTGGTTTCGGTTGGTGAAATTGATGCGGTTCTAACCGCGCTTGAAACCCAGCCAGCCGCGTTTTTGGCGATCCCTGTGGTGGATGCTTTGTGGCGAGCGGATGCGCAGGCAGCGACCGAACCCCAGCCCCGAGAGGGGTTATGGCGGGCGCAAACGCCTCAGGGGTTTCGACGGGATGAGATCATCGCCGCCCACGCCGCGTTGGACAAACCGATGGCGGATGATGTGGAAACGGCGCGGGCCTTTGGAATTGATGTTTCGATTGTGCAGGGGCGCGACACCAACATTAAGATTACACGCGCCGAGGATTTTTCTTTGGCGGCATCGTTGATGGGAGCAGACATGGATATTCGCACTGGCAACGGGTTTGACGTGCATAAATTTGGTGCGGGCGATCACGTCACACTGAACGGCGTCGATATTCCATTTGATCGGGGCTTAGTTGGCCATTCAGACGCGGATGTGGCGATGCACGCGCTGACGGATGCGATTTTCGGATCCCTTGCCGAGGGCGATATTGGGCAATGGTTTCCACCTTCGGAAATGGAATGGAAGGGCGCTTCAAGCGATATATTCTTGCGCAAAGCGGTTGAGCGTGTGGCGGCACGCGGATTTACGATTTCCCACTTGGATTGCACGATCATTTGCGAATTGCCGAAGATTGGGCCGCACACGCAAACCATGCGGGACACCTTGGCGGAAATCACAGGCGTTGACGTGGGTCGCATCAGCGTGAAGGCGACGACGACCGAACAGCTGGGCTTCGCAGGGCGGCGCGAAGGGATTGCGGCGCAGGCAACTGCGACCTTGGTGAAGCCATGAGCAAACTTCTCGCGACGTGGTTCTATGTTGGGTTAATGCCTTTTGCGCCTGGCACTTGGGGGTCAGCGGCCGCCCTGCCCTTTGCGGTGCTGCTGCACGCCTTTGGCGGGTTTCCAGCCTTATTTATCGCGACAATTATCGTGTTTTTTGTTGGCTGGTGGGCCACCGCTGAGGTGACGCAGGGCCAAGCAGATCACGACCCGGGCATGGTAGTGATCGACGAGGTTGCAGGTCAGTGGATCACATTGATGCCGCTGTCGTTTGTGCTGTGGCTGCATGCGAGCACGGTGGTTATTTTGCCTTGGCCGGGATTGGTCGGTGGGTTCCTGCTGTTTCGGTTTTTTGATATCTTAAAGCCGTGGCCTGTCAGCTGGGCGGACAAAAAATCAACACCCTTTGGGGTGATGTTTGATGATGTTCTTGCGGGGATTTACGCCGCGATCGTGTTGATGATTGCGGGATATGTTGCGCATCAGGGATTTGGCGGATGAACGATGTTTTGGCCACAGCCACCCTTGCCGTATGTCGCGCACGCGGCGAACGAATAGTGACCGCCGAAAGCTGTACGGGTGGTTTGGTCAGCGCAAGTTTGACTGCGATCGCAGGATCTTCGGATGTGGTTGAACGCGGTTTCGTAACCTATTCCAACGACGCAAAGATGGAGATGTTGGGTGTTCACGCAGAAACCCTCGAAGCTCATGGCGCCGTTTCGCAAGATGTCGCGGCGCAAATGGCTGCTGGGGCATTGCGCCGTTCAAATGCCGATATTTCAATCAGTGTAACCGGTATCGCAGGACCGGGCGGATCGGATCACAAACCTGAGGGGCGCGTTTGTTTTGGTCTAGCAACAAGCGAGGCCACGGTATCTTGCACGATTGAATTTGGCGCATTGGGGCGATCAATCGTACGTGAAAAGGCTACCGATTTCGCGCTCAAGGCGCTACGTGACAAAACGCTTGGCTAAGTTTTGCGTTGATTAGACTTTAACCAACACCATCACACCTGCACAATAATTGAGCAAATCTATTTATCTTGAGCACGTTTTCAGCTTCATCGCCTTCCCCTTTGTGCCCTGTCAGGGTCTTGAAAAAGAAAACAAACCCAAAGGGAATTCCACATGAACGGTGCAGATACAGCTTGGATTATGGTCGCAACAGCGTTGGTCCTATTTATGACGTTACCCGGCCTTGCGCTGTTTTACGGCGGCTTGGTTCGGTCGCGGAATGTCTTATCGGTTTTGATGCAATGTTTTGCCATCGCCTGCCTCATGTCGGTTTTGTGGCTGGTTGTTGGCTATTCCATCGCGTTCGGTGACGGAAATGGCATTTGGGGCGGATTGGGTAAGATGTTCTTGATCGGGATAACAGCGGATACTCTGTCTGGCACGATCCCCGAAATCCTGTTTTTTGCGTTTCAGATGACCTTTGCTATCATCACGCCAGCCTTGATCGTTGGCGCTTATGTTGAACGGATCAGCTTTTCCTTTGTCCTCTTATTCTCGGGCCTGTGGATGTTGCTGGTTTATGCACCAGTCGTGCACTGGATTTGGGGCGGCGGGATGCTGTCTGGTGGTGAAGGTGCCTTGTTTACAGAGGCTGTAAATGACTTTGCAGGTGGTATCGTGGTGCATGAAACTGCGGGTTTGGCCGCGCTGGTGATTGCGGTCATGCTGGGCGCGCGGTCTGACAAAAAGAAGCCACCGCACAATCCGGGTTATGTGATGATCGGCGCATCAATGTTGTGGATTGGTTGGTTTGGATTTAATGGCGGATCGCAATTGGCGGCCGATGGTGGTGCGGCAATGGCGATCACGGTGACCCATATTTCTGCGGCAACGGCTTCCCTTACATGGGCGCTGTGGGAGCGGATAAAATATGGAAAATCGTCGATGGTTGGCATGGTCACGGGGACAATCGCGGGGCTGGCGTCTATCACCCCTGCCTCTGGCTCAGTTGGCCCTGCCGAGGCTTTGGCCATTGGTGCGATTGCGGGTATTTTGTGCCAAGAGGCCTGTGGTCTGGTGAAAAACATCCTGAAAATCGATGACACACTGGATGTGTTTGCAGTGCACGGATTGGGCGGTATTTTTGGCATCGTGATGCTGGCCGTGCTCGGCCATGCAGATTGGGCCGCGCAATTGGGCGGAATTGCGGTTGTGGGTGTGTTTACGGTGTTGATGACTGTGATTATCGCCATAGCAGTCAGCTTTATCTGCCCAATTCGGGTCAGCCAAGAAGATGAATATTACGGGCTGGATATCACGTCACACGGTGAACGTGCGTATGATCACGCATCTTAGTATGATCTTACTGCGGCTCTAAAATGGCTTTGGCCTGCGCGACCAAACGATCCACAACTTGTGTTGTCGTTTCAGCGCGGGCCAACCCCACTGCCTGCCCCGCCCAAAGCGCAAAGGCTGCCCCTGTTCCATCTTTGGCCGTGGCACTGCGGATTGGTGCGGTTGCCGCATTCATCATCGGGAAATCTGGCCAGTCGGTCACACCAGCCATATCGCGGACATAATCATTGGTGATGGTTCGCGCAGCCCGCCCAGAAAATGCGGTGGTGTGCATCGTGTCATCGCCTGTGGCATTTATCACCGCCTGTTTGTGAACATCGTGTGATCGGCATTCTGGCGTGGCCAAAAACGCTGTTCCGATCTGAACACCTGATGCACCGAGCGTAAGCGCGGCTGCGATTCCGCGCCCGTCGGCAATGCCGCCCGCGGCAATTACAGGCACTGAAACCGCGTCCACAATCCGTGGAACCAGCGCGAAAGTACCAGCAATATCTGCACCGTTTCGCGGGAGGAACCAGCCGTTGTGGCCCCCTGCCTCAAAGCCTTGGGCGATAATCGCATCTGCGCCGTTTTGTTCAAGCCAAATGGCCTCTGCCGCCGATGTCGCCGATGAAAGGATCGTGCAACCCGCGTCTTTCAACTGGGCGACCATCACCGCGTCAGGCAGGCCAAAGTGAAAGCTCACGACTTGCGGGCGGTGGTTTAGAACCAGCGCACAAATGTCCGCGTTGAATGTTGGATGGGTTTCAGAGGGCGGCGTTGGTGCCCCCAGACCCAGCATATCATACCACGGCTCTAGACGTTTAATGGCAGCGGCGGTTCGATCTGCATCATCTTGGGGTTTGGCATGAACAAAGAAATTGAAATTCACCGAGCGGTTGGTGCCAGCGCGAACTGCATCTGCGTCCGCGCTAACTTGATCCAAGGTTTGCAACGCGCAGCCAAGCGAGCCCAAAGCCCCAGCATTTGCCGCCGCCGCCGCCATTTCTGGCGAAGAGGCGCCCGCCATCGGCGCTTGGATAATCGGGTGTTCAATATTGAGAAGGTCGCACAATCGCGTATCAGGCCAGTTCATATCCGAAATGTTAGGCCGATGTTGCCGGCCCGTAAAGCGTTTCTGCGCGTTTCTCAAAGGCGCCAACGATCCTGCGCATGGCCTCGTTGAAGACCACGCCAATCAAGGATTGCAGAATGGCGGATTTAAATTCGAAATCCACGTGGAAATCGACTTGGCAGCCTGCACCGTTCTGGTTGAAATTCCAATGATTGTGCAGAAACTTGAATGGGCCGTCGATGTATTCTACATCAATGCGGCCCTCTTCAGGTTTCATGGTGACGCGGCTGGTAAAGCGTTCGCGAAACACTTTGAAAGAGATGATCAAATCGGCATCAACAACTTTGTGGCCGTCTTTTTCCCATTCTTTGCGAATTCGGGTTGCCGCGCACCATGGCAAAAACTGGTCATATTTGGCGACATCGGCAATCAGATCATACATCTGTTGCGCGCTGTGTGGCATTTGGCGGGTTTCACTGTGTGTCGGCATTACGGGGTGTTTAGGATGGTAAAGTCGCCCCGTCACTAAGTTTGTTTGTCGCGGGTGCTGACAATCTTGTGTTGGACAGTATCTTAGGGCTGTCGGGAATAGGGATTCGCAAATGGACCACAGCAATTACGTCATTGATCAGATGATTTCAGCCAAATCAATCGCCGCACGGGTCGAAGAATTGGCGGTCGAAATCGGCACCCATTTTGCCGATACGGATAAGCTGATTGTTGTCGGGCTTTTGCGCGGTAGTTTTGTGTTTATCGCTGATCTGGTACGGGAATTGGATTTACCCTGCGAGGTCGATTTTCTGGAAACATCGTCTTACGGCGACGGGATGAAGTCTTCGCGCGAGGTGCGCATTCTAAAGGATCTTCGCGGTGAAATCGAAGGGCGTGATATTTTGGTGGTTGAGGATATCGTTGATACTGGCCACACGCTGAAACACGTGATTAACCTGCTGCAAACCCGCAATCCAAGTCGGCTCGAGGTGTGTGCTTTGCTGGATAAACCGTCACGGCGGGAGGTCGATGTTAAGGCGACGTGGACAGGGTTTGAAATTCCCGATGAATTTGTTGTCGGGTATGGCATTGATTATGCGCAGCGCAATCGCAACCTCGATCACATCGGCGCGGTGCGGTTTCTCGATAAATAGCCTAGGCGACGGCGGCTTTGGTTGCGGGGCCAAGTTTGCCCTGGAACCAGCTGAGGTAAGTGCGTGCAACAATATACGGCACAACCAGTGATGCGAGCGAAAGCGAACCGATGGCCATAACCTCGGCGACCCAGCCGTAACCCGCTTTGACTGCGAAAATTTGCACGCCAGCGAATGCGGATACGGGGAACGTAAATGCGCCCCAACCCGGGTTCCAGCCGCCCTGCCCCATCCAGCGTACAAACGGCAGTAGTGCGATCCCGATCAGCGATGCACCTATCCAAGCAGGCATGTAATATGTTGACCCGCTTATGGCATAAATGCCCAAGGCCGTTACCGAGGGCGGTGCGAGGAAAATGGCATAACTCGTGCGTTGCGCGGCTGAAACACCAGCGGTGCGGGCATTCCACAGTGATATCAGCAAAATTGTAGCAGACACAGGGATCGCTAGCATTAGGACAACAAACGCAAAGGTCTCGTATCCCAGTTTAGGCGCGGCCAAGGTTGCGACAAGAACACCAACGATAGGTAGCATCAAAACAGGTGAAATTTCCTCGAATGTGTTTTCATGGCGGCTGAGGATCACAAGAACACAGCCGAAATAAACAGCATGAAGCCCAATTGACATCCACCAGATTAGAAATGCGCCAAGTGTTGTGTAGGGCAAAAGAAATGCGGCCAATGCCATCGCGCACATGGAGCCAGCGGACACGGCTCCGCGTGCTGGACCGATTTGCAGATCTTCCCACAGAACTTTGGGTCTGATGTACAGTTTTATCACGTAACTGGTCAGCGTGATCATCAAAACAAACGCTGCGATAACACCCATTATCGCGCCAATGGTTGACGGCACATTCCAAACGTCCGCAGCGGCACGCCATGCAAGCGCTAAGCCGAAAAGCCCCAGCAGGCTGGGAAAGAGCGCGGGCGGAGTGCGTCGCCAGAAAGGTTTTAGTGTGGCCATGATGTTTTTATTGCAGTCCTGTCCCAATTGCACCATCCATGAAATGAAAAAAGTTAACAGGAGGCTGCAATGGCGGAACATGGATATGAAGACGGGCGGTTAAACCTGCCATTCGTGGGCATCGCAACCTTTGGAAAAAAAGAATACATCGCGGATTGGGATGCGATTGATGCGGATGTCGCGATCATCGGAGCACCCTATGATTTTGGCGCGCAATTTCGATCAGGCGCACGATTTGGGCCACGGGCGGTACGCGAAGCATCGACCCTGTTTTCGTTTGGCCATGCGGGCGCTTACGATCACGAAGACGATGCGACCTACCTTGGCGAAGACGTTCGGATCGTGGATATGGGCGACGCCGATATCATCCACACCGACACAATAAATTCGCACAAAAACATCGAATTTGCGGTGCGCAAAGCACTGGCAGCTGGCGCAATGCCGGTAACAATTGGCGGTGATCATTCGATCAATATCCCCTGCATCAACGCATTTGACGATCAGGGCGATATCCACATTCTGCAAATCGACGCGCATCTAGATTTTGTCGATGAACGCCACGGTGTTCGCTTTGGGCACGGCAATCCGATGCGCCGTGCGGCCGAAAAAGATTACGTCACTGGATTATCGCAGTTTGGCATTCGCAATGTCAGCTCCACCGCGAAAGAAGGGTATGAAGCGGCGCGCAGTATGGGATCAGACATTCAATCTGTGCGCCAAATCCGCAAGATGGGCAGTGATGTTGCTGGCGCACGGGTTCCCAAAGGCGCACGGGTCTATGTGACGATTGATATTGATGCGTTTTGCCCATCGATTGCACCAGGTACAGGAACGCCGAGCCACGGTGGGTTCTTATATTACGAAGTTCTTGAAATATTACAGTATGTTGCGCAAAATCATGAGGTCGTTGGAATTGATCTGGTTGAGGTTGCGCCCGATTACGATCACACAGGTGGAACCGCAATTTTGGCCGCACAGCTTTTGTTAAACTTCATTGGTTTTATCTTTCATGCCCGTGGGCAAAAATAATGAAACACCCAGATTTTTCAGCAGGCGCGGCGTGGATGAAAGGCGAAATTATTCCCGTTTCAGAGGCCAAGATTTCGGTCTTTGATTGGGGATTAACCCGCTCTGACATCACCTATGATGTGGTGCATGTTTGGGACGGCGCATTCTTTCGTCTTGATGATTATCTGGATCGATTCATGACCTCGATGGCGAAATTGCGCATGGATGTCGGCATGGATCGCGCCGCCATTCGTGCAGCGTTGGTTGATTTGGTGGCAACATCTGAATTGCAATCTGCCTATGTTTCTATGGTCGCATCGCGCGGCACGCCGCTTATCCCTGGAACCCGTGACCCGCGCTCCTGTGCCAATCATTTCTATGCTTGGGCCGTACCGTTCATTTGGGTTATTCCACCAGATGTGGCAAAACGCGGTGCGCATATTTCCGTTGCCAAGGATGCGCTGCGTATTCCGGTCAACTCGCTCGATCCGACGGTCAAAAACTATCACTGGGGCGATATGACAAGCGCGTTGTTTCAGGCGCTGGACGATGGGTATGACACAACAGTCTTGCTGGATCACGACGGACACGTGACCGAAGGACCGGGGTTTAACATCTTTGCGGTTATCGACGGAGTTGTGGTCACGCCGCAAGCAGGCATGCTCGAAGGGATCACGCGGCGCACAGTGATCGAGATTTGTGCAGAGCTGGGACTGACGTGTAAAACATGCGATATTTCTGAGGACAGGTTCCTAAATGCCGATGAGGTGTTCACGACCACCACGGCGGGTGGGCCCGTTCCTGTTACCCGCGTGAACAAACGGATTCTTGGAAACGATGTTGCGGGCCCAATCACCACGCAGATACTGGAACGGTACTGGGATTGGCATACACGCGCTGATTTAAACACACGGGTGCAGTACAAATGAGCAAATCAGCCCAAGAAATAATTAAGATGTTAGATCTAAAACCACACCCTGAAGGGGGCTGGTATCGGCAAACTTGGGCCGCAAATACCCATCCAAGGGCGGCTGGGACGAGCATTTATTTCTTGCTCGACGCGGATCAAGTAAGCCATTGGCATCGTATCGACAGCGCAGAAATTTGGCACTGGTATGCAGGGTCAAACATGGAATTGCACATCCACAAAAACGGCGCGACCGAGGTTTCGATCCTTGGGTCCGATTTGGCTGCAGGCGAGCGCCCACAATTGATTGTGCCATCAAATGCGTGGCAAAAATCTGTGCCAATTGATGGCTGGGTTTTGGTCGGATGTACCGTTTCACCCGGATTTGAATTTGAACGATTTGAACTGGCACCGGAGGGATGGGACCCTGAAATTAGATCATAAAGAGCTGATTAAATTATTGGACGCAGACACGCGCACCAAGCTGACCGCAAAATCTGATCGGGTTGGGATTAAACGATTATGCTCCCATTTCGGCTGGATTCTGGTGTTGGGGTGCTATGTCGCCGTGGGGGCACCGTTTTGGGGGTTAGCCCTCTTCCCACTTGGGATCTGCATCATCTTTTTGTTCACACTGCTGCATGAAACAGTGCATTTCACCCCCTTTGAAAACCCGCGTTTGAACATTGTGGTTGGGCATGTTTGTTCGGTTCTGGTGATCGTTCCAAACACCTTCTTTCGGTATTTTCATTTGGCGCATCACAAACACACAAATGACCCGTTGAATGATCCAGAATTGGAAACCCCAAGACCTGTAACGCTCAACGATTATCTCTGGCATATCAGTGGGCTCCCCACTTGGAAAGCCACGTTTGTGTTGATGTGGCAGCAAGCAAAGGGGGATGCTTCAGCACCATACCTACCACAAAAAGCAGAACAAACAGTGGTTTGGCAGGCGCGGTGGATGTTTGCAGTTTATGGCATGGCAGTTGTATTGATCGTTGCAGGATGGAGTTGGATTTTCTGGTGTTGGCTCCTGCCTATCATCGTCGGGCAACCGTTTTTGCGGCTTTATCTGTTGGCAGAACACGGATTATGCCCGCCCGTGGCCAATATGTTTGAAAACACGCGCACCACATTTACCAATAGGATTATTCGGTTTTTGGCATGGAATATGCCCTATCATGCGGAACATCACGCCTATCCTGCTGTGCCGTTTCACCAGCTGCCCGCGTTTCATGATTTGGTCAAGGAACAGTTGGTAACAACATCGGATGGATATCTAAAGTTCCATCGCGATTACGCCAGCAAAGCTGCGAATTAGCCGCGAAATCCTGTTGCGACTACAAATTTTTCAGAACTGTCAGAGCGGCTTGCAGGGGGTTTGACATTGGCGACTTTGGTGAACTTTTGCTTGAGCGTTTGCATCAGCGTATGTTCCGCCCCGCCTGCCAAAACTTTGGCTACAAACGTGCCGCCTTCTTCTAAGACATCAAACGCAAAATAGGCTGCAGCTTCGCACAGGGCCATAATGCGCAAGTGATCCGTCTGTTTATGACCAGAGGCAGAGGCCGCCATATCGGACATCACTACATCCGCTTTACCGCCCAGCCATTCCTTAACCTGCAAATCTGCATCGTCTTCGAGGAAGTCAAGAACATGGATTTCACACCCAGGAATCGGATCAACCTCTTGCAAATCAACACCCAAAATTGTGCCCTGTTTTTTACCTTTACGCTCGCCCAAGGTATTTGCACGCTGCACAGCAACCTGTAACCAACCACCTGGCGCACAGCCCAAATCCACAATTCGCGCACCCGGTACCAGAAAGCGATATTTGTCATCCAATTCGAGGATTTTATACGCCGCCCTGCCCCGATACCCGTCTTTTTGGGCTTTTTGGACGTAGGGGTCATTCAGCTGGCGTTCCAACCAAAGCGTCGACGACAAACGCCGACCTTTCGCCGTTTTAACACGCACGCGCAGGTCACGTTGCCCGCGACCTGAGGATTTCTTTTCTTCTGCCATGATCAGTTGGGCCTATCACCGAGAACGCCAGCGGCGGTCATTTGAGAGTAAAGGAGGCCTTCGCGAAGGCCGCGATCCGCAACCGTGAGGCAACTTGACGGCCAAACACGTAGGATTGCTTGTAAAATTGCAGCGCCCGACATGATCAATTCGTGACGATCCGATCCAATGCACGGGGCGTTGCGGCGACCTTCGGGGCCGATTGAAAGGTATTGGTTAACAACCTGGTCGATTTCTTGTTTGCACATGGAAACGCCGTCAACTTTGCAGCGTTCATAACGGCTTAGGCCCAGATGGGATGCCGCAACAGTTGTTACGGTGCCCGATGTCCCAATGATTTGGCAGCGTTCGCCGTTGCCAATTTCTGGGGGGACAAATTCGTCGATTTGTTCTTCAAAACAGCACGACATCAGCGCGAATTTTGCGCAATCATCATCCACATCGTGAAACATATCCTTCAGCGTCGCAACACCGAGGGGAACCGATTTCCAATCCATGATACAGGCGGATTTTTCACAACCTGCTTTCCCACGTTTGTTTAAATCAAGCTCAACAAGTGCGCGCGCGCGATTTCGTGGTGCAACTGTCGACAAATCTAACCAAACGAGTTCGGTCGAGCCCCCGCCAATATCCACGATTAACAGTTGATCTGAATCGTCTGCCAAATGGGGCGCACAACTGACAACCGCAAGGCGGGCCTCTTCGGCTGGATCAATAATTTCGAGGTTAAGGCCAGTTTCACGCTTCACCAAGTTTACAAAACTAGAGCCATTGCGCGCCCGACGACAGGCTTCGGTTGCAACAAGACGCGAATGTTGCACACCGTGTTGGCGCAGTTTTTTACTGCAAATCCGCAACGCACCAAGAGTTCGTTTGATCGCAGCAGGCGCAAGGGTTCCGTATTCCGCCAGACCCGCGCCAAGATGAACAGGTTTTGAGAACGCATCAACGACTTCGAATTCATTGCCCGAAGGGCGTGCAATCAACATTCGGCAGCTGTTTGTTCCAAGATCGAGCGCAGCAAAAAGCCCCCCATTCGGCGTGGCCGTTTCGAGTTTTCTTGCTGTGTTTTGTCGGCGATTATTTGCCGCATGTTTATCGTTGGCTCGCATGAGCTTGCACCAAATTCTGTTATGTTAAGGTTATGCATTCACGGCAGATTTTACAAGTTTGTTATTTTTGGCGAGCTGCAATCAAAGAAGTGTCGCTAAAATCGCTGGCAAAGTCGAAAACGGTCTTCTTTCTGAAGGGCGAACAAAATACAGGTGTTTAAGAAACGCGTTTAAGGATTCTCTGAGATGCCAGATGTTACCATCGTTTATTGGCGGGATATTCCCGCCCAAGTGATCGTCGGCAAAGGCCGTCGCGGTGCCAAAGTTCAATTGCCTGAACGCTTTGAGCAGGCCATTGATCGCTGCGCCATGAAAATTGACGCAAAAGACAGCGATGCGTATTTGGCAGAATGGCGCAAGGCCGCGCCTTACTCGGTTGAAGGCGATCAAGACGAAATCGCAGCGGCAGAAGCGGCGCGACTGGAAGCAGAGTTCGACAAAGACCGCATCAAACAACTGATTGAAAACGACGGCTGGGCCTGATCGCCCTACCCCAAAACTTGCCCTTATTCGACGAAAGTACACGCCAATGGCTCTGCTGAAATTTGGTTCTAAAAACGAAGCCCCTGTTGAAGTAAATCCTGAAGTGGAGGCCTTTTTGCAGGGCTATTCCATCGAGGTGATGCCGCGCACGGCGCAAAAGGTTGAAGATTTTCGCGCATTGCTGCCCAAAGGTACACGCGTTTACATCGCCCACATTGAAGGCACGCCCATCGACGAGATGGTCGCGACGGCGAAACGGATCAGCGATGAGGGCTTTGATGTGATGCCCCATTTCCCTGCACGCATTATCAAAGACAAAGCCACGCTGGCCGATTGGATTGCGCGCTACCAAGGCGAAGCGGGCGTGAGCCAAGCGTTGTTGTTGGCGGGCGGCGTTGCAAAACCGCACGGCGATTTCCACAGCTCGATGCAACTGCTGGAAACGGGCCTGTTTGATCAGGCGGGCTTCAAAAACCTGCACACGGCTGGCCACCCAGAAGTGAACACTGACATTGATTCCGACGGCGGGCGCAAAAACGTGAATGAGGCGCTGAGTTGGAAACAAGAGTTTTCAAAACGTACAGATGCGCAAATGGCTTTGGCCACGCAGTTTTGTTTTGACAGCAAACCTGTCATCGAATGGGCGGATGATCTAAAGGCACAAGGTATTGATATCCCTATTCATATCGGTATCGCTGGCCCTGCCAAGCTGCAAACGATGATCAAATTTGCGATTGCCTGCGGCGTTGGGCCGTCTTTGAAAGTGCTGCAAAAACGTGCGAAAGACGTGACCAAATTGCTGTTGCCGTTTGAGCCGACACAAATCATCACCGAATTGGCCGCCCACAAAGCCGCCAATCCAGATTTCAACATCGCGCAGGTTCATTTCTTCCCGCTCGGTGGTATCAAAACAAACGCCACATGGGCGATCAACAATGGTGGCGACGCAGCCATCCCAGTAGCACAAGCATAAGGCGCTTAAATATGACACGCACAGTCGTCGAATCTAAAACAAAAACAGCGATCATCGGTTTCGACCAACCGTTCTGCGTGATCGGCGAACGGATTAACCCTACGGGGCGCAAAATCTTGTCCGAAGAACTCGAACGGGGCGATTTTTCCCGTGTCGAAGCGGATGCAATTGCACAAGTTATGGCAGGCGCAAACGTGCTCGACGTTAATTCTGGCGCTGTGTTTTCCAATAAAATGGCCGAAGATCCACGCTACGCGGATAACAATTTTGTTGAGCCAACCCTGATGAAGGAATTGGTTGAACGGGTTCAAGCGGTTGTGGATGTGCCCTTGTGTATCGACAGTTCCGTGCCTGGCGCGTTGGAAAACGGTTTGGCCGCTGCCGAAGGTCGCCCGCTGTTGAATTCGGTCACAGGTGAAGAAGAGCGGCTGGAGCTGGTTTTGCCACTGGTCAAGAAATACAATGTGCCTGTTGTGGCCATTTCAAACGATGACACAGGTATTTCCGAAGACCCAGACGTGCGTTTCGCGGTTGCCAAAAAGATCGTTGAACGTGCTGCAGATTTCGGCATTCCAGCCCATGACATTGTTGTGGACCCGCTGGTTATGCCGATCGGTGCGATGTCCACTGCTGGTTTGCAGGTGTTCACCTTGGTGCGTCGCCTGCGTGAAGAATTGGGCGTGAACACGACTTGTGGCGCGTCAAACATTTCGTTTGGCCTGCCTAATCGTCACGGTATTAACAATGCGTTTTTGCCAATGGCGATGGCCGCTGGCATGACGTCGGCGATTATGAACCCTGTTGCGTTGCCGGTTAACCAAAAGAAAATTGACGCCAAATTGGCAGAACTGGCAGCAGCTGGCATCATCATTCCCGATGATATCGACATGGAGTTATTCGTGAATATCACTGGCCTTGGGTCCACCAAAGCGCGCCCAGGCAAAGAAATGGAAGCCATTCGCGCCGCCAATTTCTTGACGGACAACGATCCAAATGGATCAACTTGGATCAACTTTAACAAAGTTGCCCTGAAAGAAGGCGAAGCCGAAGCAGGCGCGCGGGGTCGTCGTGCGGGTGGCGGTCGTCGTCGGCGCGGATAACCAGCGGTGATTGTCAAATCACTGACAGATGTAATTGGATCGCAAGATCACGCAACAGGCGATGGTTGGGAAAGCCGTCGCCTTTTGCTTGCCCGTGACGGGTTAGGGTATTCGCTGCATGATACCCTTGTGATTGAGGGGCAAACTCTTGATCTTAAATATAAAAACCACGTTGAAACGAATTATTGTATCGCAGGCGAAGGTACCGTGAAAAACGTGGAAACAGGCGAAGTATTCCCGCTGTCTGCTGGCACAATCTATGTTTTAGACAGACATGAACGCCATATTCTTACCGCAACCAAAGGCGATTTACGTTTGGTTTGCGTGTTCACCCCTGCCCTAAGCGGTGAGGAAACCCATGATGCCGATGGTGGTTACGCGGCTGCCGATTAAATCGGCCAGAAAACGATAATAATTGGCGTAAATTGATCAAATGTGACGCAGTTCTGCTTTCCATTCGCACGCACTCGCCTATTGTTTTGACAGACAAAAAGAGACTGAGCGGGACTTTCTGATATGAGCGATTCTAACAATCCTATGGTGATCTTCACGCCGTCTGGCAAACGTGGCAATTTTCCGGTTGGCACGCCGATCCTAACTGCGGCACGTCAATTGGGTGTCGATCTTGATAGCGTTTGTGGCGGTCGTGGGATTTGTTCGAAATGCCAAATCCAACCCGCATATGGCGAGTTTTCAAAACACGGCGTGACCGTCGAAAAAGACGCGCTGAGCGAATGGAACTCCGTCGAAGAACGCTATAAATCCAAACGCAGCATGATTGATGGCCGCCGTTTAGGGTGCCAAGCGCAAATTCAAGGCAATGTCGTGATCGACGTGCCCCCAGAAAGCCAAGTGCACAAACAGGTGGTGCGCAAACGGGCCGAAGTGCGCGATATCACGATGGATCCATCGACGAAGCTGTATTATGTGGAGGTGCAGCAACCCGATATGCACGATCCATCGGGTGATTTGGAACGGTTGGTTGATGCACTGCGGGACCAATGGGATTTACCGCATCTGGAGGCCGATCTGCGCATTTTGCAAACGATGCAGCCGATTTTGCGCAAAGGGGAATGGAAGGTCACCTGTGCCGTGCACCTTGGCGACGATATGTTTTCACCGCGGATCATGCACATTTGGCCCGGATTTTATGACGGAACAATTTACGGATTGGCCGTTGATCTGGGGTCCACCACAATTGCGGGGCATTTGTGCGATCTGCAAACTGGTGAAGTTGTTGCCTCTTCGGGCATCATGAACCCGCAAATTCGCTTTGGCGAAGACCTGATGAGCCGTGTGAGTTATTCAATGATGAACCCAAACGGAGCGGAGGAAATGACCCGCGCTGTGCGTGAAGGCATGAATGCACTTTTCGTGAACATTGCATCCGAGGCTGAAATTGACCGTGACCTGATCGTGGATGCTGTTTTCGTTTGCAATCCAGTGATGCACCACCTTTTCCTTGGCGTTGATCCCTTTGAATTGGGACAAGCGCCGTTTGCTTTGGCGACGTCAGATGCGATTTCGCTGCGCGCGATTGAGTTGGATTTAAACCTGCACCCCGCTGCGCGCGTATATTTCTTGCCGTGTATTGCAGGCCATGTTGGTGCAGATGCAGCCGCAGTTGCGCTATCCGAGGCGCCTAATAAATCGGATGATTTGGTGCTTGTTGTTGATGTTGGAACCAACGCGGAAATTTTGTTGGGGAATAGAGAAAAGGTTCTCGCTTGCTCCTCCCCGACTGGCCCAGCATTTGAAGGTGCGCAGATTTCATCAGGCCAACGCGCGGCCCCTGGCGCAATCGAGCACGTCGAAATTGATCCCGTAACCAAAGAACCGCGTTTTTGTGTAATTGGATCAGATATTTGGTCCGACGAAGACGGTTTTGATGCCAGTATTTTGTCGTCTGGAATTACTGGGATTTGTGGGTCAGGCATTATTGAATTGGTCGCCGAAATGCGTATTGCCGGGATCGTCGATGGCCCAGGGCTTATCGGATCGCCCGATCAAACGGGGACCGAGCGTTGTTTCCTAGACGGGCGCACCCATTCGTATCTTGTGTGGGATGGGTCAGCCGAAGGTGGGCCAAAAATCACGGTCACAAACCGTGACATTCGCGAAATTCAAATGGCCAAAGCCGCGCTCTATTCTGGGGCCCGATTGTTGATGGACAAATTTAACGTAGATACAGTCGATCGGATCGTACTTGCAGGTGCGTTTGGGGCCCATATTTCGCCCAAACATGCCATGGTTTTGGGAATGATCCCCGATTGTCCGTTGGACAAAGTCACGAGCGCGGGCAATGCGGCTGGGACCGGGGCACGAATTGCACTGCTGAATAAGCAGGCAAGGAGCGAGATCGAAGCAGTTGTGCGAGAAATCCATAAGATTGAGACAGCAATCGAACCGCGGTTTCAAGAACATTTTGTAAATGCGAGTGCGATTCCAAACAGCGTTGAATCTTTTCCAATTTTGGAAAGTATCGTTAGCCTTCCGGATGTAAATTTCAACACTGCCAGTAGTAGCGCCGATGGAACATCTGGGCGGCGTCGCAGACGGCGTGGGTGAATTCCAAAACCGATATTTATGAAGTTGAAAAACACCAATACTTCGCAGTATCGCCAATGTCTTTCACGATTGTTTTGCCAGCAGCTTTGCAGGCCCAATCATCTTGAAAACCTGGTACGACAGTCGGTGATCCTGCAATCATAATGATAAGTATCCAATTCATCGGTGGCGTTCCTATTTGGTTTTTAAAGAAGCTTATTCGACGGTTTCTAGGGGCAAAAGATGCTTGACCCATTAATCTGTTTTGCTTAGCTCAGTCAGTGTGGCGGGTATGGTGAAAAGGTATCACGCGAGCTTCCCAAGCTTAAGTTGAGGGTTCAATTCCCTCTACCCGCTCCAATTTTCTTCAAGGCCCAATGATGAATTTCGAGCCGATGCATTGGTTTAGGCAGCCTGTTGGGTATCGCTCCATTTTTGTAATGCGTCCATGAGTTGAGCTTTTTTGATCGGCTTGGCCAAGAAATCGTTCATTCCTGCCTCTTCACAGCGCACTCTATCTTGGGCCATCGCATTTGCCGTTAATGCCACAATTGGACATTCAGGTGTCCCCTCTTCCTTTTCGATATCGCGAATCCATTTTGCAGCCTCGACTCCGTCCATTTCGGGCATCGACATATCCATGAAAATCATATCGGGACGGAGTTCCTGATAGAGTTTGACCGCTTCCGCGCCATCGTTAGCAAAGGTCAACTTTACATTTGCCCCTTTCAGCATGGTTTTAACAACGAGTTGATTGGTTCGATTGTCCTCTGCAACGAGGAGTTCAATGGTATCCCCGACAAGCCCCGGCGCGTCTGATACAAGAGCCGCAGTGCTAGGAGCAATAAGAGCCTTTTTTTCAGAGGGTGTAATGGACCCTAAAAGCTTCAAAATGTTTCTTCGTAACAGGCTGGATCGAACTGGCTTTAACATCAGTTCGCAATTCCCGATCTCACGTTTCATTGTCGTAGTGATCGATTGATCAACCGAAGATAAAACCAGGATCGGTGTATTAGCATATTTTGGGATTGCCCGCGCTGCGCGACAAAATTCTTCGCCGTCCATTCCGGGCATTTGATAGTCAGTGATAATCACATCTATTTTATCATTTGATTTCACCGCTGACCTTAAAAAATGCAAACCCTCGTCGCCGGTTGTTGCGACAATCGATTTCATTCCCCAACAAGCAAGCCGCTCTGAAAGGATTGTGCGATTTATGGCGAGGTCATCAACCAACAAGGCCTTGGATTCCTTTAGTTCCGGAAGCTCGACTACTTCACTTATTGTGCTTTCTTTTGATGCTGGAAGTCGCAGACAAATAGTGAAAACTGAACCGACGCCAACTTCAGACGTTGCAGATATTTGACCATCCATCAATTTTATCAGACGCGTAGAAATCGCAAGCCCAAGGCCTGTTCCTTCAAACTTTCGATTAGATGCGCCATCTACTTGTTCAAATTCATTAAAAATTCGATCAATCATATCTTCTGGGATACCAATTCCCGTGTCTGTGATTTTGATAAAAATATCGTATACGTCTTTATTTTTTTCGCCCGATATATCCAGGCTAACAAATCCTTCGTTGGTGAATTTTACTGCATTCCCTGCAATGTTCGTAATCACCTGTCGGATACGCCCCACATCACCATCAAATAATCGCGGAAGCGTTGGATCATATCGCAACGCTGTCTCAACGCTCTTTTGCGCGCCTTTTACAGAAAGCAAAGTGACAACGTCTTCTAACGCATTTTCCAGATCAAAGGACTCTGGATCTAGCTGCATTTTTCCGGCTTCGATTTTTGAAAAATCCAGAATGTCATTGATGATCGTCAACAACGCGGTCCCGGACTTTGAAATTGTGCTTGCGTACAGCCGTTGATCTTCATCAAGATCTGTTTCTAAGATCAATTCACTCATGCCGATGACGCCATTCATCGGGGTGCGAATTTCATGGCTCATATTTGCCAAAAACTCTGACTTAGTTTTGCTCGCCTGATCTGCCTGATCTTTGGCATACAGGAGCTCTTTCTCTCGGTTATCTCGCTCTAATATAGTGTCGTGGAGGATCGAAACTGAGGCATCCAAAGCCCGAAACTCGCGACTGACAAACCTGTCGAGTCGGTTACGTTCGTGGGTTTCGCCCAACATCACTGCGCTCATTCTAGTGTGAATATTTTCAAGCGGTCGCAACGCCAAAAAATGGGCAAGCGTTATGAAAAATACCGAAAGCGCCAATACTGTCAAAAAAATGGTTATTTGAACTGTCTGCACATTTTTTCGAATTGCAGCTTTGTCAGCAGTTGTAGACCAGACAACTTTCATACGCCCAAAGGGTTCTCCTTCAACAAGAATATCGCGATCAAACACAAGCCGATCTGCTTCTGGAACCATTCGAGATTTTTGACGTTCCGCCAACACAGCGCCATCAAATCCGTAGAGCTTGATAGCTTGAAGTTTGGGTTTGCTCTTTAAGGCCTGCGTTACCGCCGTCTCCAGCACAGGACCGTCTTCAATAACGATAGATTCCAACATCAAAGCGCCAAGCAATGATACCGTTGCATCAGCTTGTTCTGTAAAGGCTGTATTCATCCGGTTGGTTTCTTGTTGCCGCTGATAATAACCAATGAGGGTTGTTAGCAAAATGGCCCCAAACACCATCATTACGGCGAACTGAGTCTTAATCCCGAAGTTTTGCATCTGTTAGATGTCCTGTTCCGACTAAAAGTTTTCGCTGCGTGCCATTGCTTTGCGGATCAAATCGTAATCTGCGTCACTGCCCGCCAAGAAACCGTTTTTCGCGATGGATTTCATTTCGTCCAAGTTTTTTGGATCGAGCATAATCGCCTGCATTGCGTTTAGGATTTGAGGCGACATTTGCGAGCTTGCGATCCAGGGCTTCGTCACATTGTCAAATTTAACCACCGCCCGAATTGGAACACCTTTCTTGACCAGTTTCTTGAATGTACTTTCTTTCAGAGCGCCTGCATCAAAACTGCCGTTTCCAACAGCGGTTCCAACGAGATCATGTCGACCAAGATATTCAAACTGACTTAGGTCTTGCCCAGAAATACCTGCTTCTAACAGCTCACTTTGTGCAAGGTAGCGCCCAATCGTAGACAACTCGTCCCCGAATGCGAACCGTAAATTGGAAAGGTCAGCCAATGACGTGAGTGGGCTATCAATATGGACTGCAATAACACCTTTAAAACGCTTTTTCCCCCCTTTGCTCTCAATCGCGATAATTTGCGTGTCTTGGTTTTTTATTTTTACGGTCACATATGATGCAGGGCCAAACCGTGCAAAATCCACGGCCCCGCTCGCCAGTTGATCAATACTGTCCGAATATTCCTTTGATATTTTCATCTTAATCGTCACTGGCTCATCGAGCATCACCGCCAATTCCCGTTCCAGAAACGATAAAAAGGGTTTGAACTGGCGCACTGTTTCGGTCGGCTTGTCCGCCGCATATGTTCCAAAGACCAATTGTGTTTCCGCAACGCCCGAAACGGACATGCCTACGTAAGCAATGAGAGAAAGGGCATACACGCGGGCTGCCCGCAAAGGTCGCAATAACATCGCTATCTGGGTCATGGGTCATCCTCGCTTAAATGGTGTCGCCCAAAAATTCGGGCATATCACCTCCTCTAATAGGGTGATTTGAAGAAACCCTTAAGACTGTGCCAGCGCAGAGCAAAACTTGGGCTATTACGGGCAAAAACCCGATCAAAACCAAAACAATTTTTATAAAATTTTCAAACTATAGCCTTAACATGGTTAATTTAAGCTTTTGTTAACACTCTATTAATCATCAAAATAACCAATGTTTCCAATTCTAATACAATTCAAAATAACAAGAGACATTGAAATGTGCATAAGCAGTCGAAACGAAATCCCTTCCCCGTCAATCAAATTGCCAGTTTTATGTTTCTTGGCTTTTGCTGCCATTTTTTTCCCACAAACAGCTATGGCCATTCCCTCGCCCGAGTTGGTGATCGGGTCTGTTTCTTCTTTGTCCCAAGTCTTTGCGGTCGGGTTTGCTTTTGTTTCAGGAGCCGCAGCGTTATTCGCACGGAAATTTGGAATTAACCTAACGGGGTCAACGCGAACATCTGGAAAGGTGATTTTTGTTTTCGTTCTATTCATCCTCGGGCTCGCAACTTTAAATTATTCGCAGTACAGAACAGCCAAATCCACTGAACTGCAAAGAATGCAGGCCACTTTAGTGCGACCAGCGCAATTCAAAGGCACAGTCATAAAAGACGATTCATTAAAAGAAACCAGCTTTTCAAAGCAACAAAAAAGCGCGTTGGCCTTAACCACAGAAGATTTGGCCAGTTGGCTGCAATCAACACCCGCAACCCGACCAATTTTATTTGATGTTCGCGAAACTGGGGAACACGCAATGGGGAGTTTGCCCGGTGCAACACACGTTCGATATCCAGATTTTTTAAACAAAAACCTAGATTTAGCAGGCAAATCGGTCGTTTTGTTTTGCCATAATGGCAATCGCAGTTCCGAAACCTGTGGGAAGTTGGCAGCGATGGGGATCGACTGTCGTTTTGTTGCAGGCGGTATTGAGAAATGGATCGTCGAGGGCCGCCCCTTTAGTGATGCAAATGTCAAAACTCTTTCAGAATTACGTGCGCTACCGACATTCCCAAACAAAGAAACCCTTCTAACCAGCAAGGACTTTCTGGGCTTGATGGAAACGGGTGATATTCAGATTGTGGATACGCGATATCCCAAAGATTTTGCGGCCGGTCATCTGCCAGGCGCGATCAACATTCCGGTGCGGGCCTTGTCAACATCCGAATTAAAAGAACGGGTCGCCGCATTGGAAATAAAACCAACCATTGCAGCTTGTTACGATCGGCGAAGCTGTTTCATGTCGCAGGTTTTGGGCTTGGAAATGACCCAAGCGGGCATTCCCTTTGCAGGGCGTTACACGACGCCTTGGGATTATTACGTTGCCCCTGCCGCCAAACCCCATGTTGCGGCTTGGCTGAACCAACAGAACATCAGCATGTGGCAAACTGCGATAAATTGGCTGGCTGGCGTCATGGTACTAGTGTCTAAATCAATCGGGGTTGTTAGCGTTATTGTAATTCTTGCGCTCATTTCGCGTATCTTGATCCTTCCGATTGCGATTAAATCTGAGCGTGATCAAATACTTACGGCAAAACACGCAGATGCGCTTGCTGATATCAAATCCCGTTTGGCAAAAGACCCGACACGCAAAGCCCGCGCGATCCAACACTTCTACGCCGACAAAGGCATGACCCCGATGCGTAACCTGATGGCGCTGGCAATCTTGCCGTTGATGATGCTCGGCCTCAGCGCGACCGAAGAAATGGGCAAAGCCTTGGGCACGCCGATGCTGTGGGTCCAGAATATCGGCCTGCCTGACGCCAGCTTTGCGATGCCCCTGTTGTTTTCACTTCTCGCGGGGATTTACCTCCATTGGGCGGTTGCCAAAACCAAACGTCAGGCTGTGTTGTGGTGGGTGATCGGTGCCCCGCTGTTGTTCGGCCTTGTGTTTCAGCTGTCTTTCGCGGGCAATCTGTATCTTTGCGTGGCGTTGCTCCTTTTGTTGGCGCAACGGGCCTATGTCACTGGGATAATGAAACAGGTGGTCGATATTGCGCGGCAGGCCGTGCGCCGCTGGAGTGTGCGCACCCGTTGGTCTGGCGTTGTGCCGTTATCCCACTCAGAGTCGCTGAGCACGGCGGGTAATAAATCCTATCGGTTGTCTGTGATGCGCAATGCTGGGTTGCCAGTGCCAAATGGTGCCGTAGTGCGATCCGATGTGATCGAACACTTCGGGTTAATGTCTGGCACCCAAAAGGAAGCCTTTGCCGCCAAGATTTGGCTGATGATTGGACAACAACCCTGTGCGGTTCGCAGTTCAGCAAGCGGCGAAGACGGTGCAGACAAAAGCTTTGCTGGCATTTTTGACAGTGTCTTGCACGTAAAAGAAGACACGCTTCGAACAGCCCTAGAAACAGTGATTGCATCGTTTTCTTCGGCGCGTGCTAACAGTTATGCCGCTGATGCGCCCCAAGGAAACGACGGCAACATCCTTGTCCAACAAATGGTCGATGCTGAATATGCAGGCGTTCTGTTTACCGAAGATCCGACCGCCCCTGGCCTTATGATGATTGAACTGGCCAAAGGAACTGGTGATGATTTGGTGTCTGGGCGTGTAACACCTGAAACACACCGTTTTGGGCGCTTTACCAAACGCGCCGTCTCTGAGGAAAAGCCACCGTTTGAATTGGCCCCACTTATCGCGCTTGGGGATGAAATTGAAACCTTGTTTGGCGTCCCGCAAGACATTGAATGGGCCTACAAAGACGGCGCATTCTTTATCGTGCAAAGCCGCGATATCACCACACTTGCGATTGGAACCAAAGACCAGCAAGCTTGTGTGTCTGAATGGAAAAATATCTTTGCAGATTTCGCGGATGCCCCAAAGGAAGGCGTGATCCTAGAACAAGACGAGATGTCAGAAGTGCTTCCGCGCCCGACCCCGCTATCGTTTGCGCTGATGGGTGGAATGTGGGCGCCGGGAGGCAGTCTCGATCTTGCGTGTCGATCCCTAGGCGTTTCGTATTCTGTGCCCGAGGGCAAAGCGGGGCATCTTGTGAATTTGTTTGGCAAAACATTCGTGGATTGCCAGATGAAGGATCAAATGGCGCTTACGCTTTCGTCCTCCAAAGCCAAACAAATGCGTAAAGCTGCGTTCAAAGCGACGGATGATTTTGTCGACCAAACCCTTCCAGATTTCCATCAATTTCTTGCGCCGTGGAGGGCCACTGATTTTACCAAAATGCCGCTTAAGGCAAACCAAACCGCTTTTGCAGTGTTTCGGTTGAAATTGGTTCAAGACATTTATGTGGAGGCCGAAAAAATCAACATTCTTGCGGGGTTCACCATGAGCCAAGCGCAGAGTTTTGCCGCCCAGAACCCACAATACCAAGACCGTCTGCGCCATGCAGAATTGGCTCATTCACCAACAGGTTTGATGCGCAAATGTGTCCGCCTGAAAGGAAACGAGAGAGAGACCGCCGCGCTCAACGAACTCGGGCACCGCGCAATGTTTGATTACGAGCTGTCGATGCCACGATATTCAGAAACACCTGATTTGTTGTGGCCGCTGTTGAAATCGCTGCGGCCAACGCCAGAACATGCCAGTGTCGATACCGGATTGGATGATCCAATTACCTTGGCTCTTGCGCTCCAAGACTTAAAAGAGCGTGCCAAACACGAAGCGTTGTGGTTGGTGCATTTGCTCCGCCAAACCCTGCTGGCAATCGGCGCACAGACTGGGCTGGGTGATCTAATCTTCTATCTCGAAGTCGCAGAAATTAGCGAACTTTCCGAAGAAACGGCACCTGCCCTAAAAGCCATTGCCAAGCGGCGACGTAAGCACGCCAAAGCGTTGAAAGAAAGCCAACCCAAAGCAGTGGAATTGTCCCTGTTTGATTGTGAAATCCTCAGCGCACCTGATTTACAGCACCGTGCAGGCGAGGACGGCGATATGCGCGGAAATTGCGTGTCTGGCTCGACATCCACAACAGGGCGCGTTTTTGTTGTCGATGAAACACAACCCGTCGCCGCCGATGCTTTTGCTGGATTTCACGATGGGGACGTTATTGTTTGCAATATGGTGAACCCCGAATGGCTGCCCAAATTCAACGCGCAAGTGCTGTTCTATCCGAGGTCGGGGGTTGGCTGAGCCATATGTCGATTGTGGCACGCGAACATAACCTGCTGATGTTGGTCGCATGCAAAGGGCTGCATCAACTGCAGGCCGGCGATCAAATCACCGTGCACGTACAAGGAAGCATTGAAATGGCCGAAAAAGAGCAAACAACTTTGAAAAAGACAGGTTAAGCAACGTCGCTAGCCTGGCGCGGGATTAAA